>Ga0233403_10000318_pt1 | contig 22722 bp, 11 predicted proteins | sample Na_oxic_1_MG_FD_179866 | JGI IMG/M metagenome (GOLD analysis project Ga0233403, IMG submission 179866) | Seawater microbial communities from Saanich Inlet, British Columbia, Canada - Na_oxic_1_MG | ecosystem: Environmental > Aquatic > Marine > Inlet | place: Canada: British Columbia | collected...
ATTGAATTTGTTAAATAATTCTTGGTGTTGTTCATCAATGATGGAATGATTAACAGAGAGTTCAGGTGTCCATTCAATCTTGAAAATGGCGAGCAACTGGGCTTTAAATTTTCTGGGGATGCTAGTAAAATGGACGTGCAATGTGTTTTCATTATCCCCATAACTTAACACCTTCGCATAAACATCCTCGTCTGCCACTTGGGAATTTGGAAAATTAAAATTAATTTTCAGATTGTTCAGAACTTCCGGAAATAATGCCTTTTCAACATCGCAGCGAATTAGAGCACCTTTAGGCGACAACTTGAACAGACTACCATTAACAGTTTGAACATTCACTTGTTTGCCAGCAAGTATGCTGTATTGTAGTGGAATTTCTTCTTGCAACGGTAGAAAAATTTCTTCTTCTTTATGGAAATAGAGATTATATTTCCCACCGATGCCTTCGACATCATAAATTGTAACAGGCTGTTTAATACCTTTGGGCTTAATCGTTTTTTCCGAATAAATTTTGACAAGTGTACTGACTTTTTTCAAAGTCGATTCTGAAATCAATATTTGCCCACCGATGGTATAAGATTCAATGCGATAGGCTAAATTAACACTGTCACCAATCGCACTATATTTTGCGCGTGTTTCAGAGCCGATATTGCCCACGATAACGAAGCCAGTATTAATACCAATACCTATTTCCAAAGGCGCAAAGCCCCACGATTGCACTTGCTCATTGATTTCATCCATAGCTAACTGCATAGCGATAGCACAAGCAATTGCCCTTTCAGGATCATTTTCGCGAGCGATTGGGGCACCAAAAAAAACTAAAAGTCCATCTCCCATAAAGTCATTAATCGTTCCCTGATATTTATCAATCACATTCACCACAGCCGCCAAATAAAAGTTAAGAATTTTAATGACTTGTTCTGGAAGCAATTTATTAGCTTGGGCGGTGAATCCCCTTATGTCAGCGGTTAAAATCGTAATTTCTCGCCGTTCGCCACCAAGTTTTAAACCAGATTCCGTTTCAAGTAATGCATCAACAATTTCATCACTCAAATAACGTCCAAATATCTGACGCAGTAGCTGGTTCTTTTGTTGCAATTGGGCAGTGCGCTCGACTACTTTTTGTTCCACAGTACGGTATAGTTCGCTCAATTCGATTTTATTTCTTTCTAGTCGGAGCAAATCACGATAACCTCTTAATCCTGCCATTGCCGCAACCCACAATTTTCTCCGCGTCATTTCAGACTTGAGCTTATAATCATTAATATCATAGTTTTCAATAACCAATTCTTCGGGTGCTTCACCCGGCTGCCCTGTATGGAGGATGATTCGCACCAAATGCTGTTGTAAAGTATCACGGATATATTTGACTAACTGTAAGCCAGTATCATTTTTTTCCATCACGACATCTAAGAAAATAAGAGCTGTGTCCGGGTGCATTTTTAATAAAGACTTTGCCTCTTCGCCGGAACTGGCAAAAATCAGATTGAGTGCTTTTGTCTGAAAGACAAACCCATCAAAGGCAAAGCGTATGACATCATGAATTTCTGCTTCATCATCGACCACCATCACTTTCCAAGTTGTTGCATCATGGCTTATCCATTTATCTGTTAGCAAAATATTTTGCTCAGCGTTTTTGGTTTCATCAGGCGAAGAAGTCGGTGGGACATTTTCCTTCGCCCAAACCAGTTCATCATCTTCCTCCGCCCAAACCAATTCATCCTCTTCTTCGTTACACGATAAATCGGGGTTATTATTGATATTATTTGTCATATTGCACCGTCTTTAATGATTAAAAATGTAGGGTGGGCAAGTGTTTTTTTGCCCACCGTAACCAATGATGGTGGGCAAAGACCTTGCCCACCCTACGAAAAATCGGAGTATAATACGTGTTCGCCCTCATTGAGTCAAAATGTAGGGTGGGCAAGTGTTTTTTTGCCCACCGTAACCAATGATGGTGGGCAAAGACCTTGCCCACCCTACGAAAAGTCGGAGTATAATACGTGTTCGCCCTCATTGAGTCAAAATGTAGGGTGGGCAAGTGTTTTTTTGCCCACCGTAACCAATGATGGTGGGCAAAAAAAAGACCTTGCCCACCCTACGAAAAATCGGAGTATAATACGTGTTCGCCCTCATTGAGTAAATGGTAAATTGATAATAAACGTCGTGCCAACACCCACAACGCTTTCAACATTGATTATCCCTTTTAATTTTTGGGTGACTAAATTATAGACAATATGTAAGCCTAAGCCAGTTCCGCCCTTGATACGTTCCGTTGTAAAAAAAGGATCAAATATTTTGGGTAAATGTTCTGCCGGTATGCCGCAACCGTCATCGCTATATTCAAAAATGACTTGTTCTGATTCACCACGAATATCAAAACATAACTGTCCTTTTTCGCCTTCTTGATAGGCATGGGTGATGGAGTTCATCAGCAAATTAGTGACGACTTGTGAGAAAGCGCCCGGATAGCTGCTTATCTCAATCTGCTCATCTCCATTCAGGGTAATCTGATGTGGTGTGTTTTGAAGTTTTGGCTTTAAAGCAACCAACATTTCTTCAAGATACTTTTTAACCACAAAGGCACGTTTTTCTAAATTGCTTTGGTCAACGGCTACTTGCTTAAAGCTTTTCACCAATTCACTAGCACGTTCCAAATTCTTTAAAATAAGCTGGCTACCATGGTTGACTTGGTCAAAATAGGCACCCATGCTTGACTTTTTCAACTGGTTGCTTTTAAATGCGTTTAGGGTGACTTCGGTCTTTTTTGTCAACGTCGAGGCTGATATTAATCCAATACCGATAGGCGTGTTGATTTCATGGGCAACCCCCGCGACTAATCCACCTAATGAAGCCATTTTTTCGGACTCTACTAATTGGGCTTGAGTCGTTTTGAGATGATCAAGGGCATCAGATAGTTCTTGGGTGCGTTCAGCCACTTTTTGCTCTAAATTATTGTATAATAAAGAGTTTTCAATAGAAATGGCTATTTGCGAGGACAACATATTGAGCATTTCCAATCTATTGGCAGTAAAAACTCCCGTTGTCAAGTTGTTTTCTAAATACAAGATACCCGTCAACTTGCCTTGATTGATGAGCGGCGTACATAATACAGATTGGGGGCGGTGTTTAACAATATAGACATCACGGGTAAAATTGCCATCTTGAGTGGCATCGTGTAAAACGACATTATCAAGGGTACGAGCCACATAATGAATAATATTTGCTGATACTTGCTCACTATCTTCAATGGGTAATGATTGCAAAACGGTCATTTCCGTACTCTCAATCTGCCCTTGCGCTTCGATAAACCAATTATCTTGTTTAGGCAAAAGCAAGAAACCCTTTTCAGCCCCGGCATTTTCAATGACAAGGTGCATCATTTTTTCTAGCAACCGGCTCAACACAATTTCTCCAGCCAGAGTTTGAGAAGCTTTTGTGACACTGTTCAAATCTAGCCATTGTGAACTACCTGTTGTCGAAATGGGAACCATTCTGGTTGCTGAAATGGTGGCATCCGCCTCCATGACACGGGCAGTTTCTTGGGGAAAAAATGGTGGATATCGGGTTTCCATATGTTTGACTTTTGCCAAAGCGCCCCATTGCTGATAGGTGTAGTGAGCTTCATATAAACAAACTTGAGCAAATTTGGTTTGCCCTTTAGCTAGATAAAATTGACCAGCAAGTTCATAAGCTAACGCTTCTTCGTTGAGATATTCATTTTCTTTGGCACCGGCAATGGCTTTATCATAAAATTCTCTGGCATCACCGTCTTTGCTCAAAACCCGTGCTTTTTCAGCCTCGACTAGATCGTATTTGTGCTGGAAATTCATTGGGGCATGAAAAGCCCATTGTTTCATTTTCTCTTGGTTAGCAGAGACTTTAGTTAAAACGGTTTCCTGTTCTTGCTGGGATAAAGTAGGATACACCGCCAACCGTGTGAGAGAATCGTAAAAATGAAATATGGCTGCCACAAATAAACCAATGACACCATCTAAATGCTGTTCTGCTAATTCAGCATTTTCAAGCGCTACTGCATATTCTTGAAACAAATAATGCAAGATACATTTGTTAACATAAAAATAATGAATTGCGGTTCTATCATTCGCTTGTTGATGAAGTGGTAATTGAACCTGCTCGTCATAGACTTCACCTGTCAAACGACACGGATGGTTGGAATGTCCCATTAAGTTTAAAACGACTTGCCAATATAAGTTATACCTCTTAATAACAACTTCCTGTTTAAGCTGAACAACGGCATTTTTATACTGAGCTATTTCTTGTTCAAGTGTGACAAGTGGCTTACCTGCAAAATAAGAATAGCAGCTATAAACCAGGATAGAATAACTAGCATATTCTATATTTCCTGTTTCTAAGCCTGTTTGGTAATTTTTTGACAAGGGTTGTAATGTTTCTCTTAGATGTTCTTTCCATGATCTTATACTGATATTAAATATATAAATAACCCTCGCCTTAATTCCCTTACTACCATCACCTAGTCGTTTCAAGAAATCTAAAGCAAGTTGCCCAAATTGATACCCAGACTCCATATCTCCAACCATGCCACAGAGAATCAATCCGTAAGCGGCATAAGAAAAACTGGATTCAGAAACATTGCCATGTTTAAGTGATAACCCAACTTGTTTGAGTACCAGTAGAATCAGCAGTCTTGGTGACAGATGGTAAGCAGCAGTGCTGACAGCCATCATGAGGCGCATTGTCAATATTGATGGGATATTCGTCATCATGGGTAAGTCAATGAGAGATTGGATAGATTTACCAGACAGAGAAACTTGCATTTTCTGTAGAGCCAGCCCAATATCTTCTTGATTCGGTGCTTCTGGGAGGATAATATCTAATCGGTTTAGAAAAATTAATGCGATTTTAATCGCCTTTCTTCGTTGATTTTGTGCAATATAAGCAAATATTTGAATTTCACAAATCTTCACTTCATCCGATAGGGTTTGTGCGTGCTGTAATACGACTTGTGCCAGTTGTTCCATTTGTTTAAAGTCACCACTAAGATAAGTCGCTTCCACTGCTTCGGTAAAGAGATTGAGCGTCAACTCATAGTCTTCTTCCCAATTTTTTTCAATTAAGCATTTCTGCCCGACGGTTAAGTAGTTGACTGCTGCCCCATAAGCTGTTGCCATCTTCGCCTTTTGCCCTGCCTTCAAATTCAGCTTCGCAATTTCAAGTCGTTCAACTTGAGCATTGATCAATTCAATACCATGATTAAATTGCCCTACAATATCAAATAGCTTTTCTTCCAAAATGTCGGTGGGTGTATTTTTCAACAGCAAACGACCGATTTGCAGATGCACCGCTTTTTTTTGCTCATTATCAATCAGGGCATAAGCTGCTTGTTGAACGCGATCATGTAGGAATTGTAAATGGTTAATGGTTAATGGTAAACGGTTAATGTTATCACCGGTTATTTCTAGTTCAGATAAGGGCAAGATTAAGCCATCCATCAAAACAGGCATTAAATCGGCAAAAGTATCGGTTGCCGATTTTTCATAAATGATAGACAAAGTATCCAAATCGAAACGATTGCCAACACAGGCTGCTAAACGTAAAACTTGTTGGGCGGATTCGGGTAATTTTTTCAACTTACCAATCATCAATTCTACGACATTATCAGTGATGTTGAGGGTTTCAATTTGTTCAATATCCCATGTCCATCCACTTAAACCTGTCAGGTTTTTGAAACCTGTCAGCTTTGAATCAGGATACGTCAATTTCAGTAAATCTTCTTCATACAAGCTATGTAGAAATTGATTAACAAAAAATGGATTCCCGCCCGTTTTACGCATGACTAAATCCGTCAACGAGCCAATGGCTTCCAAGTTGTGGTGCAAACTCTCGGCAATCAATCGGTTAATATGTTCAAAAGCCAAAGGCTTTAAGGTAATTTTGTTAATCGTGACATGATCGAAATGGAGTTTATCAAGTGTGATTATTAAGGAATGAGTTGGATCAACTTCGTTATCCCGATAAGCACCGATCAAAAAGAGGGCGGTGTCATTTTTATCAGTCGTTATTAACTCTAATAATTTCAACGTTGCTGAATCTACCCATTGCAAATCATCCAAAAAAATTGCCAAGGGATGTTCTGGTTGACAAAACACACGCATAAAGTTTTGAAAAACCAAGTTAAAACGATTTTGTGACTCGGTTGGTCCTAATTGCGGCACTGAGGCTTGCTTACCAATAATCAATTCTATTTCAGGAAGAACATCAATAATAACTTGCCCATTAGGACCAAGGGCAGTTAATAATTTCTTTTTCCATTGGGCTAATTGGGTTTCACTTTCGGTGAGCAATTGTTGTGCTAATTCTTTAAACGCATTGACAAGCGCACTATAGGGAATATTGCGCTGGAATTGGTCAAATTTACCAGAAATGAAATAGCCTGATTTTTCCGTAAGCGATTTATAAATCTCTTTCACCAATACTGATTTACCAATGCCTGAATAGCCGGCAACCAGCATAATTTCGGTTTTTCCAGAAGCCACCCGTTCAAAAGCAGCAAGTAAAGTGTCTATTTCAGATTCGCGCCCATAAAGTTTTTGGGGAATTTGAAAACGATCTGAAATATCGTGTTGGGCTAGCTCAAAGTCCAAACCTGACAGGTCTTTCCGACCTGTCAGGTTTTCTTGGAGTTTTTCTAAATCAGCTTTTTCAAAGTCCAAACCTGCCAGGTCTTGAAGACCTGGCAGGTTTTCTTGGAGTTTTTCTAAATCAGCTTTAAGTCCATAAGCACTTTGATAACGTGCCTCAGCAGTTTTTTCTAATAATTTGATGATGATATTAGAAAGAGCAATTGGCAATTCGGGATTAATTTGATTAGGTGGCACCGGCTGTTTTGCGATATGGCAATGGACTAATTCCATCACATCTTTCGATTCAAAAGGCAGCTTGCCGGTGAATAATTCGTAAAATGTGGCACCTAATGAATAAAAATCAGTACGATAATCCAAAACGCGATTCATACGCCCTGTTTGTTCCGGGGACATATATGCCAATGTACCCTCTAACACATCGGGATTTTTCAGCGTCAAGTGTTGCTTTGATAATTGGGTGGAAATTCCAAAATCAATAATTTTCAGCACCCCAGTTGTGGGGTTGAAAATTAAATTGGAGGGATTAATATCCTTATGGATAATATTTTGCTGGTGAATTTGCCCTAAAATTTCGGTGGCACGGATAGCCAGCGTGAGTAATTCATCCAGGGTAAAAGTGTGCCGCTCGTCTAGCCACATTTTAAGGGACTTACCGCCAAAATCTTCCAGGCATATCACCAGTGTATTTTGATGTTTTTCGAGGCTATAAGCCTTGACAACGCCATCCAAATCTGCTAAACGGCGTGTAATGTCATATTCTTGCCGATAGCGGGTTAATTCTTCGGGCGTTGGATAGTCTTCTTTCAAGACTTTAAGGATAATAGGTAGATTATCTTCATCTCGCAAACCACAATAGACTTTGGAGTTAGCACTTTCGTAAATTTGCTGGGTGATTTGGTAGTTAGGGATATTTATCATAATTTTAAAAGGGCAGAAATCCAAAGGGCAGAAATCCGATTTTTAAAAAAAATCGGATTTCTAAAATTGTTATAATGGCAAATTCAAAATAAACGTGGTACCTACCCCAATTTCACTTTGAACACTAATTGTTCCTTGTAATTTCTGCGTCACCAAGTTAAAAATAATGTGTAGCCCTAAACCAGTGCCACCTTGGTTGCGAGCCGTCGTAAAAAATGGTTCAAATATTTTATCCAGATTTTCCTGGGAAATACCACAACCATCATCGCTATATTCTACCATTAAATGTTCCGATTCCAATTTGAGTTCAAAACGCAAGTTTCCTGCTTCTTCGGTTGGATAAGCATGGCGTACTGAGTTCATGACGAGATTAGTAACGATTTGTGAAAACATTCCAGGATAACTATTTATCTCAATCTGCTCATCACAGTGAACCGTGATTTGATGTGGTGTTTTTTTCAGATACGGTTTTAAGTTAGTCAAGGTATCCTTGATATATTTGTTCACAGCAAAAGAACGTTTTTCCAAATGACTTTGATCAACCGCCACTTGTTTAAAACTTTGTATCAATTCCACAGCCCGATTTAAGTTGTTTAAAATAAGCTTGCTACCCGTTTGAGCCATGTTAAAATAGGCTTTTAAGGCAGAACTTTTCAATTGTTTATTATTATACGCGGTTATTGTTTCAGTGGTTCGTTCAGCTAAAGTAGAAGCCATTGTGACACTAATACCAATCGGTGTGTTAACTTCGTGGGTAACCCCAGCGACTAATCCACCTAAAGAAGCCATTTTTTCCGCTTCCACTAATTGGGCTTGTTGAGTCGTTTTGAGATTATCAAGAGTATCAGATAGTTCTTGGGTACGTTTCGCGAGAGCCTCTTCAGCCTGCTTATTCTCAATAATCTTACCTAATTGAATACTAATTGCGTTGATCAAGCATCTCTCTTTTTGCAAAAAAGGTCCTTCATCACTTTCTGGTTTTTCTTCCAAATAACAAATTTCCACGCTACCCATTTTTTGACCTTTGATAACAATATTGCTACTTTGGAGCCAAGCCGTCTTTTTAAAATTGGGCGTTTTAAATTCTTGTCTATCAATAACAATTTTGGCTTCAGTAATTGTCGGATATTGCCAAGATGGCGGAATAATTTCTAGTGTTCCTTGCAATATTTTCTCTAGGGAAACCCCCATTTTTTCAGCTAAATTGGAAACAGAATACAAACAATTCAATTCTTTAACCTGCTCGCCAAGTTCATAAGTACGCTCTGTCACTTTTGCATCTAAAGTATCAAATGAAGTTTGTAATTGTCCAGCCATACCGTTAAATGAATGAGCGAGTTCGCCAATTTCATCATGACGGTTCAAAGGTAAGTGCTGCGTTGCCTCAATATTAAAATTCCCGGCTGCAATTTGCTTAGTTGCGTCCAAAAAATCCTGCAAAGGCAGGGCAACTTGCCGCCGTAAAATTAACAATAATATAGTCACTTCAATAAATAATGAGATAATGCCTAACAAGAAAATAAAGCGGACGGTGTCAAACGCTAAATCGGCAAGCAGTGACTTGGGATAGACAGTCACGAAATACCAATCTGGACCATCAATCTTAGTAACGGCAAGATACTCACTATTTTGATTGTTTTCAATAACAGCAGTATCAGCCTGGCGATCTTTTACTGATTGAAAAATATTCAATAAGTGCTGATTATCTGATTTAAGAATATTAAATTTACCACCGGCATCCATAATTTTAGTCATGTATTGAGGATGGGCAATGAGACGACCATCTTCACGAAATATAATGTTATGAACACCTTCAATATGCTCTGTTATGGTTCTGTCAAGCAATTCATTTAGGATGATATCATGCCCAATAGTGGCAATATGCCTATCTGCTATATCAACCGGCGTTTCACAGGATACCATCCAAACTTTAGCAATTTTGTCGTAGAAAAGCCCAGTCCAAGCCACTTCTCGTTTTGGGTTATGTTTCTTATCGGTAATCCACATATATTCCTCATCAGGCATGTAGAGATCAGTAGTTGCATCCTGTACCCATGTAGGAACTTCAGGCCAATAAATAACCATGATATTTTCAGGAGTCGTAATGTAGGTATCTTGGAAACGGTTATGCCACGCCTTACCATACAATGTTGCTAGTTCATAAAAAGTGAGTACACGCCGACGAATATCTGCATTGATGGTTAGTGTTTCACCAATGTAAATACCAGCTTGTCGTCTGCCATCAAAGAGTTCTGGTCGATTTCGAATGACACCGTCTGGCGATCTGACAAACAAACGATTAAATTCGGCTTGTGGGTCTTGTTCTCCCAATTTTTCAAGTTGCCACAATAATTCTTTTTTTAGTTCAGCATGGTTGTCTTCCGCTAATAAGAATAAAGTACTTTCATGCTGCCCTCGTTCAGTGATATATTTATCTAATTGTTCGACAACTTGTAATTCTAAATTGGACATAACGTGCCAATAGCTAACTAGTGTCACAAAAATAGTGATAATTGCTATCCGTATCCCCATCTTAATAATGGTAGAGCGGGCAAGAGATTGTTTTGAAAACATAATATATTTTATGGTTAATTGTGTAGCCCTAAAAAAGAAATTTTTTAAAAAAATAATACTTCTAACACGCTATTTTAAAAGGTTTTCTAAAAATAGTACTTCTAAAATTCTTATAATGGCAAATTCAGAATAAACGTAGTACCAACCCCGATTTCACTTTGAACACTAATCGTTCCTTGCAATTTCTGCGTCACTAAATTAAATACAATATGTAAACCTAAACCGGTACCACCTTGGGCGCGAGCCGTCGTAAAAAACGGTTCAAATATTTTACCCAAATTTTCCGGGGGAATACCACAACCATCGTCGCTATATTCTACTATTAAGTGTTCCTCTTCCAATTTGAGTTCAAAACACAGATTTCCAGTTTCCTCTTTTGAATAAGCATGGCGCACCGAGTTCATCACGAGATTAGTCATGATTTGTGAAAATGCGCCAGGATAACTATTTATCTCAATCTGCTCATTTCCGTTCACCATAATTTGATGCCGCGTTTTTTTCAGATGCGGTTTTAAGCTAATCAAGATATCCTTGATATATTTTTTCACGGCAAAGGAACGTTTATCCAAATTGCTTTGATCAACCGCCACTTGTTTAAAACTTTGTATCAATTCCGCTGCCCTGTTTAAGTTGTTTAAAACCAGGTTGCTACTACTTTGCGCCATGTTAAAATAGGCTGTTAAAGCGGAACCCTTCAATTGCTTATTAGCATAAGCGGTTACTGTTTCAGTAGTTCGATCAGCTAAGGTAGAAGCCGCAGTGACACCAATACCAATTGGTGTGTTAATTTCGTGGGCAACACCAGCGACTAATCCGCCTAAGGAAGCCATTTTTTCAGATTCTACTAATTTTTGACGAGTTTGAATTAACTCTGCAATTTTATCATCTAATTGAGCCGTTCTTTCAATCACTTTTGCATCTAAGGTATCAAATGAAGTTTGCAATTGCCCCGCCATACTGTTAAATGAATGAGCGAGTTCGCCAATTTCATCACGACGGTTCAACGGTAAGTGCTGCGTTGCCTCAATATGAAAATCTCCGGCGGCAATTTGTTTCGTTGCACCTAAAAATTCTTGTAAAGGTAGGGTAACTTGCCGCCGTAAAATTAACAGTAATATAGCCACTTCAATAAATAATGAGATAATGCCTAGCAATAAAATAAAACAGGCGGTGTCAAATGCTAAATCGGCAAGTAGTGATTTTGGATAAACAGTTACAAAATACCAATCTGGACCATTAATTTTAGTAATGGCAAGATACTCGCTATTTTGACTGTTTTCAATAACAACGATATCAACTTGGCGGCTTTTTGCTAATTGAAAAATATTCAACAAATGCTGATTATCTGATTTAAGAATATTAAATTCACCACCTGCATCCATAATTTGAGTCATGTATTGAGGATGGGCAATAAGACGACCATCTTCACGGAAAATAATATTATGAGTACCTTCAATATGATCTGTTATGGTTCTATTGAGCAATTCATTTAAGAAGATGTCATGTCCAATAGTGGCAATATGCCTATCTGCTATATCAACCGGCGTTTCGCAGGATGCCATCCAAGTCTTAGAAACTGCGTCGTAGAAAAGCCCAGTCCAAGCACTTTCTCGTTTTGGATTATGTTTCTTATCGGCAATCCATAGATATTCCTCATCAGGCATGTAGAGATCAGTAGTTGCGTCCTGTGCCCATGTAGGAAGCTCTGGCCAATAAAGAGCGGCTATATTTTCAGGAGTAGTAATGTAGGTATCTTGGAAACGGTTATGCCACGCCTTACCATACAATGTTGCTAGTTCATAAAAAGTGAGTACACGCCGACGAATATCCGCGTTGATGGTTAGTTTTTCATCAATGTAAACACCGGCTTGTCGTCTGCCATCAAAGAGTTCTGGTCGATTTCGAATGACACCGTCTGGCGATCTGACAAACAAACGATCAAATTCGGCTTGTGGATCTTGCTTACCTAATTTTTCAAGTTGCCACAACAATTCTTTTTTAAGTTCAGCATGGTTGTCTTCCGCTAATAAGAATAAAGTACTTTCATGCCGCCCTCGTTCAGTGATATATTTATCTAATTGTTCGACAACTTGTAATTCTAAATTGGACATGATATGCCAATAGCTAATTAGTGTCACAATAATAGTGATAATTGCTATCCGTATCCCCATTTTAATAATGGTAGAGCGGGCAAGCAAATGTTTTGAAAACATAATTTTATTTCATTAGGGACAAGGCAGAAAATAATATACGCGCGATAAGACCTGACAGGTTTTCAAAACCTGTCAGGTCTGCGTAAGTTATTTACTGCGATGTCCCTTATTGTTGTAATGGCAATTTTAGGAAAAACGTAGTCCACTTACTTAGAAACCACGTTTTTTGAAAAAACTTGGTTTCTTGGTATCCTATCAAAAATCGGTGGCATGGCTTAAATAAACGGGTTATACCGTGAATAAAAAAGTTATAGCATAAAAGGTATATGCAGAGAAGTCAAAAATATAAGTGTATGATAATTAAAGATAAAATATTGGCACATTTTTTGACTGAGAAATATTATACTAAACTTAAACTTTTTACCCTAAATTTCGTAGTTCTAACCCATTGATTAATAAGATGTCACTGATTTTTGATAGGATACGTTTCTTGCATCATTATTATAATGGCAAATTCAGAATAAACGTAGTACCAACTCCGATTTCACTTTGAACACTAATCGTTCCTTGCAATTTCTGCGTCACCAAATTAAAAACAATATGTAAACCTAAACCGGTACCACCTTGGGCGCGAGCCGTCGTAAAAAACGGTTCAAATATTTTACCCAAATTTTCCGGGGGAATACCACAACCATCGTCGCTATATTCTACTATTAAGTGTTCCTCTTCCAATTTGAGTTCAAAACACAGATTTCCAGTTTCCTCTTTTGAATAAGCATGGCGCACCGAGTTCATCACGAGATTAGTCATGATTTGTGAAAATGCGCCAGGATAACTATTTATCTCAATCTGCTCATTTCCGTTCACCATAATTTGATGCCGCGTTTTTTTCAGATGCGGTTTTAAGCTAATCAAGATATCCTTGATATATTTTTTCACGGCAAAGGAACGTTTATCCAAATTGCTTTGATCAACCGCCACTTGTTTAAAACTTTGTATCAATTCCGCTGCCCTGTTTAAGTTGTTTAAAACCAGGTTGCTACTACTTTGCGCCATGTTAAAATAGGCTGTTAAAGCGGAACCCTTCAATTGCTTATTAGCATAAGCGGTTACTGTTTCAGTGGTTCGATCTGCTAAGGTAGAAGCCGCTGTGACACCAATACCAATTGGTGTGTTAATTTCGTGGGCAACACCAGCGACTAATCCGCCTAAAGAAGCCATTTTTTCAGATTCTACTAATTTTTGACGAGTTTGAATTAACTCTGCAATTTTATCATCTAATTGAGCTGTTCTTTCAATCACTTTTGCATCTAAGGTATCAAATGAAGTTTGCAATTGCCCAGCCATACTGTTAAATGAATGAGCGAGTTCGCCAATTTCATCACGACGGTCCAATGGCAAGTGCTGCGTTGCCTCAATATTAAAATCTCCAGCGGCAATTTTCTTAGTTGCACCTAAAAATTCTTGTAAAGGCTGGGTTACTTGCCACCGTAAAATTAACAATAATATAGTCATTTCAACAAATAATGAAATAACGCCTACAATTAAAATAAAACGGGCGGTGTTAAATGCGAAATCGGTAAGCAGTGATTTGGGATAGACAGTGGCAAAATACCAATCTGGACCATCAATCTTTGTGACAGCAAGATATTCATCATATTTAGTATCATTAATCACCACTTGCCCATGCTTGAGATTTGTAACTTGTTGAAAAATATTGATTAAATGTGGATCGCCCATTTCAGGAATATCTATTTTGCCGTCCTTATCCCGAATTTCATCAATTTTATCGGGATGAACGATGAGGCGTCCATCTTCACGGAAAACAATATTATAAGCTCCTTCAAGATGAACATCGACGGTGCGTTCAAATAATTCATTTAACAAAATATCATGTCCAATGGTAATAAGGTGCTGACCATTGACATCAACTGGTGTCACATAAGATACCATCCAATTTTTGGCAACAACATCATGATAAACGCCGGTCCAAACTGTTTTTCGCGTGGGGTTATGTTTTTTATCAGCAACTGCAACCCAAGCTTCGTCGCCTAATTTTATATCAGCCGGTGCATCTAAACCCCAAGGTGTACCAATCCAGTATTCCAAAAGAATATTTTCTGGCATGGACACGTAGAGATTTGGAAAACGATTTTGCCATGTAGTCCAAGCCGGACCAAAGGTAGTGAGCATATCAAAAGTAATGACGATACGCCGGATCATTTCATCGGTGAAGGTAACATTTTGAGCAATAAACCCCGTCAAACCTTTAATGATGGCACTACTATTGGGTTGCTGGAAACCATGAAAAAATTGCGGGTGCATTCTAACTGTGCCATCTTCTTGAGCCTGAAAAATTTTATTAAATCTTTCTCTTGGAACCTTATTTCCCATTTGTTTGAGTCTAAAAAGAAATTCTTGCTTAAAAATGATATGATTCTCTTTTGATAGGGTAAACAGACTACTTTCATGATGTCCCTGCTCAGTGATGTATTTATCCAATTGTTCGATAATTTGTAATTCTAAATTGGACATGACACGCCAATAATTGGTAATAGTCACACTAATGATGATTATGGTTATCCATACGCCCATCTTAAGAATGGTAGTACAGGTAAGCGATTGTTTTGAAATCATAATAATTTAATGGTTAACTAAAGAGAAATACCATTTTTTCAAAAAATTGTAGTGGTTAAGATGATTCTTAATTCATAAAGAAATCTGATTCTTTAAAAAATCGGATTTCTCATGCCCCTTTTGGCGACAAAAATTTTTCCCAAAAATCGGATTTTTTATAATGTTCAATATCTTGTTGATGAAATTTTTTGAAAAAATGGTATTTTTAACATGCTGCTAATAAATTAATAAAAAGAAATAAGTAGGTGTACAAAAGTTTATTAACATTTAAGGTAGGCTCCTAAAATGTTTTTGTTGCCCACTTTCACGATTAAAAATGTTAAAAGACTTATGTCCACCTACTTACTATTCAAATCTGTGAAAATGTTGAGCAATGTAGAAATACTATTTTTCAAAAATAGTATTTCTGGAATGCCCAAACCAGCATAGAAATCCGATTTTTGAAAAAAATCGGATTTCGGAATGAATAAATTTTCACAGATTTCAAGTACGCTCAGTATATACTGTACACAGGCATTAAACTTTTATGTAGGGGGCAACGTGTTTTTTTGCCCACCTACCCAATGCCATTAAGTTAAGCTTTGGAATCCAAACCTTTAGATTTGGAAGTTCTTTAATTTTAAACCGAATAATCCATTACTTACGGTTTGGATTCCAAGAAATATTCCTTAACTTAATGGCAGTGGCCCACCTACCTCATTGAAAAAAGTTAAGTTTGTTCCCGCGCTGAGTATAGTTAGGAATATTTATCATGTTTTAGTAATTGGTGATTAGTGATTTACAGTGCGTTCCGATGCAAAAAAATTTTCCAACGTTTTCAAAATAACAATAATTTAATCAAAACTATTGTATACTACAAAATGCTCAAGCAAAAAAAACAATTATAGATGTTCAGAAAAATAACTTCCAAAAACCTGACAGGTATTCGAGACCTGTCAGGTTTAGAGTGTGAATTTATTTATTTGAAAAACTATAGAACCATACACGGTTCAATTAAAGGAACTATTGATAACTGATAACTGATAACTGATAATGGATAGCAAAGTCAATTACGCCATCGTGGGTCTTTTTGTTATTATACTGAGTATCGCTTTAGTCGCTTCGGTACTCTGGTTAAGCGTTGGTATCGAAAAGAAAATTTACCAAACTTATCAAGTCTATATACAAGAATCAGTGTCGGGGCTAAACCATAAAGCACCTGTTAAATATCGCGGCCTTGAAGTGGGTTATGTGCGTGATGTTGCTTTGGTGCCGGAGCGCCCCCATGAAGTGCGAGTGCTATTGGATATAGAACAAGGTGTGCCGCTTAAACAAGATACCTTTGTGATTTTATCAGTCCAAGGTTTGACTGGGTTGGCACATCTTGAATTAACCGGTGGTAGCTTGGATGCCTCAACGCTGATACGCGAAAATGGGCAAGCATTTCCAGAAATTAAAACCAAACCCTCGTTACTAGTCCGTTTAGACACGGCTGCTTTCGATTTATTGGACAACCTGAATAATGTTTCAAAGACAACCAATGCTTTTTTAAGCTATTTAAGTCCTGAGATGACTAACAACTTGTTGGCTAATATTAGTAACTTATCTAGTGCAATGAATGTTTTGTTGTCTGACGAAAACCATGCCGCAATAACGAGTATCTTGCAGAATTTTGAACGAGTGAGTTATAGTTTAGCTGCACAAACGGATAACTTTGATGTCGGCGTGTCAAATTTAGTACAAACAACGGAAAATCTGAATAAACTAACGGCAAAAGTGACGAGCCTTTTGAGTCAAATCGAAAAGAATCTCGTGGAGATTGAAGACACTTCGAGTGCTTTTGTTAAAATTGCGGGTGCAATTGAAAAAACTTCCAACGCTTTTACTAGAACGGCGGATTCAATTAATACGGTTGTCAGTTCGGTTGACAAAACCACAGTTGTTATTGGCGAAACCGCTTCTAGTATCACAGTTGCAGTTAAAGAAAGTCGTCGAGATATGGATTACTTTACCCGCCAAGCACTCCCGGAAGTGACTAATTCTTTGCGTGAATTACGGATTTTATTAAATAATTTACGTAGTTTTACCCAAGAATTAGAACATAAACCAAATATGCTCTTATTTGGTAAATCGAAAGTACCCTCAGGTCCAGGTGAATAGGTGACTCAAATGAAGATAAATATTAAACAATTTCAAACAGGAATAATCTATGGCGGTTTTGTCCTATTTTTCTTATTTTTGTTCAGCGGTTGCAGCGTTATGTCCGTAGCTGATACGCCAAAACGTACTTATTTATTAGATATTCCCTTGCCCCCTATACCACCGGCTAATCCAAATGGTAAAACGCTACTGGTATCCATACCCAAAGCCGCATCTGGATTTGATACACCAGCACAATTATATATTCGTCATCAAAATGTACTGGAATATTATAGTAAAAGCCAATGGGTGGATACGCCTGCACGAATGCTATTACCATTGTTGGTGCTACGTCTTGAAGCGACAGGACATTTTGCGGCGGTATTATCAGCCGCTACCTCCCCGGTTGCCGGTGAAATACGTTTAGATACTGAAATCGTGCGTCTGTATCAGGATTTTTTGAGTGAGCCGAGTCAAGTAATATTAATGTTACGGGTACAATTATTAGATATGGTAGCGCGTCAAGTGATAGCAACAAAAGTCTTTAAAATTTTGAGCGATGCACCGACTGCAGATGCCATTGGGGGCATGAGGGCAACTAATGAAGCCGTTACCCGGATTTTGAATGAATTGGCGGAGTTTGTTGTTAAACAGGTGGAGTAACGAGTTTAAAAATCCGATTTTTGAAAAAAATCGGATTTCTTTTAAATTTTAAGATTCCGTGAATTCTGGTTCTAATGATGAGATAAAAGCTTCTTAATAGCCGTCATCAATTCTTCAAAATTGACAGGTTTATTTAAATAATCGTTAGCACCTGCTTCCAAACAGCGTTTCTTATCACCGGGTACCGCTAAACCCGTTAATGCAATAATCGGAATTTTGGCAATGTGAGCATTAGCTCGAATATGACGAATGGCTTCAAGTCCATCCATATTCGGCATTTTCATATCCATGATAATCAGTTCGGGTTTATATTCTTTCGTTTTTTCAATGGCTTGTAGTCCATTATGTGCGATGACAACTTGATAGTTCTTGGTTTGGAGATACTTGGCGAACATTTGAGTCACTATTAGGTTGTCATCCGCTAATAAAATTATAGCTCCTGAAGGTGATTTTTCTGAAATTACTTCGGGTTGATGATCAACTTTACCGTTGGTGGGGAGCGGGATGTTATTTTTTGTTCTCCATGGCAGCGAAATGGTAAAACGGCTACCTTTGCCTACTTCACTTTCGATAGTCATTCTACCACCGTGCATTTCGGTCAAACGGTGAACGATGGTTAAGCCAAGCCCAATACCACCTTGTTTTCGGTCAATTCCACCATCTAGCTGTACAAAGGGTTTAAAAAGGCGTTCCATATCTTTTTCCGCAATACCCTTACCAGTATCCGAGATACTCAAGTCAAACATCTTCCGTTTAGCATCACTACGAATGTCTAATTTGACTTCGCCCTTTTCAGAGGTAAATTTAACAGCGTTATTTAATAAATTGACTAGGATTTGCTTCAAATAACGTTCATCAGCCTGCATAATTGTCGTGCTAGAATCGATAGTTGAGGTGACTTTAATCTGTTTTTTATCTGCTAAAATCTTTATTTTTCGTAAACATAACTCACTCATCGCTTTAGTAGAAATAGGATTGATTTCTAATTCCACTTCATCGATCTTGGCAAAATCAAGGATATCTTTAATCAAAGAATGCAAACGGCGAGCATTTTCTACAATCATATTGAGGGGTTGAGCCTGTTGTGGATTAGAGGAATCCTCCTGTAATGCCTCCGCAATTGGCAAAATACCAAGGAGTGGAGTACGTAATTCATGACTCATATTAGCAATAAATTCGGTTTTGAGTTTGGCGGCGCGAGCCAGTTCTGCATTGGCAAGTGTTAATTCTGCAGTGCGATCTCGTAGTTTTTCTAAGGCAATTCTTAATTCGGCAGTGCGATCTCGAATGTGCTGGGTTAACGAGGCGCGTTCTTGCTGTAATGCTTCTAATGCTTGTACTCTTTCTAATTCCGCCGAAGTACGAGTGCCAAAAATTTGCAACATTGACTTGATTAGTTTTTGGTTAATTGCCGGCTTGCCATCCATAATTATCATCAAACCAATAATACTGCCGTTAGAATCAAATAATGGTGTTCCAAAAAAACTTTCAATCTGCCTCGAAACCAACATAGTATCAAGCGGAAAGGCTTGCTGGACGGCTTGGGGATAAGCATGGAGCGTGTTGCCATATAGGACCTCTTCACAAAGACTATTATTTAAATCATATTCCATTTCAAACGGCGAATTGTGGGCAAATCCAGCGATTGTCTTCATTTTGTTAGGGTCATCTACCTTTAATTGTGCAATGAAAACATAGTCGATTTGTAGCGTTTTAGCGAGATATTCAACGATCTGTTGCAAAAAATCGGCACCTGTTGTTGCTGAAACGCCTTCAACAATATTTCGCAGCGTTTCTTCAGCCTTGAGTAAATCCTGTATAATTTGCTGAATTTTTTGAATAGTGGGGCGAAATATATAAAATCCTTCAAGTAGTAAAACGATAAAAATGGAAATAGCTAAAATAGCCGCTATCAGTTTTACTTGATTAAGTTGAGCCAACGCTTCTTTTTCATATTGAAAGACTATCTCATCCATTTTCTGGACAAAGACAACTTGTTCCGTGACAATTTGTTTGATAAATAGCAAAATATCTGCACTCAAGGGGAAACCATCTTGTTCAATAATCGCTAATAAATTTTGAGCGGCAATATCCATCGCTTGATAGTGTGGTTGTAAATCAGCGAATTGCTGTTTGACTATCGTACTATTGTTGCCAGGTAAACCGAATTCAGCATTACCTAACTGTAAACCCTGATGGTGTTTTTTCCATAAAGTTAATATCCGACTTAATTTATTTACATATTCAAGCCGTTGTTGGGTGTCGTTGTTTAATTGAATAATCAGAGCTATTTTGCTTAAGTTTTCACTGAACATTCGCTGTTGCCCTGCCACATTAATGACACGTGTATTGCTAGATTGTTGATATAATAGCCATTGGATGAAAAAAACGCCTGTAAGAGTGAGTAATGCGATGATACTGAGGGCTATAATATAAAACTTTGAAAGACGCTTAAATGTTTGTTTGGATGTCGTCTTGTTCATTGATTATTTTTCCATTTAGTGTGTAAGATTGTATTATGTAGGTAAACAAACATACCAAGAAATTCCGATTTTTCAAAAATCGGAGTAACTACTCAGGTATAAAATGAAAAATATACTGATAACTGATAACTAATAACTGATATGAATCGTAGTATGACAGCCTTTGCACGGCTTGATACACAAACCCCCTGGGGACTTATGTGTTGGGAATTACGTTCCGTCAACCATCGCTATTTAGATGTTTCTATCCGCCTACCGGAAGAATTTCGCCCATTGGAAATGCTCCTCCGTGAGCGTATTCAGCAACGTCTTAAGCGTGGTAAGGTTGATGGTACATTGTATTTTCAAGCTAATAAAAGTAATGGGCAATGGCAAATTAATCCTGATTTAGTTCAACAATTATGGGACAAAGTACAACAAATCAATGCCATAATCGGTAACACGACACCCCCTAATGTATTAGATATTTTGCGCTGGCAAGGTGTGTTAGAAACCAACATACTGGATGTAGAAGAAGTTGGAAAAACGGTGTTAGAACATTTTGATACCGTTTTAGCGCAACTCATTGCCCATCGAGAACGTGAAGGAACACAATTGACAACCTTGATTGAGCAACGCTGCGCCGCTATTGCCAATATTGTAGCACAAATCCGCAATGAATTACCCCTCATTTTGCAAAGCCAGCGGGAACGCTTGCAAACACGATTAACGGAATTAGTCGAATTGGATAGTGAACGGTTAGAACAAGAAATCGTCATTTTAGCGCAAAAAATGGATGTTGCTGAAGAATTGGAACGTTTAGAAACTCATTTAGTCGAAGTACGTCAAACCTTGAAGAAAGATCAAGCAATTGGGCGACGTTTAGATTTTCTCGTGCAAGAATTACACCGCGAAGCCAATACTTTGGGTGCGAAATCTAATCATATCAATACGAGTCGTTATGCCGTCGAGTTAAAAGTGTTGATTGAACAAATACGTGAACAGACACAAAATATTGAATAAGGAATGTGCATGAAATAAAATCGACAACTAAACCTGACAGGTTTTAGAAACCTGTCAGGTTTGAATTAACATATTCTTAAACTAAACCTGTCAGGTTTGAATTAACATATTCTTAAGGAGTCGTTGTTTGAGTCAAGGCACATTATATACAATCTCTGCGCCATCTGGTGCAGGTAAAACCTCTTTAGTTAAGGCGTTAGTGGAAAATACAGAAAATATTCAGGTATCGGTATCACACACAACCCGTTTACCTCGGTCTGGTGAAAAAGACGGGGTTAATTATCATTTTGTGACTGAAGCTGAATTTATGCAGAATTTGGCAAATAATTTATTTTTGGAGCATGCAAAAGTGTTTAATCATTACTATGGTACATCACAATCATGGCTAATGGAACAATTGAACGCTGGCATTGATGTCGTTTTGGAAATAGATTGGCAAGGAGCGCAAAAAGTTCGCCAATTAAAACAGGATACTATTGGTATCTTTATTCTGCCCCCTTCACGGGCGATTTTAGAAAAACGTTTACGTGAGCGGGATACTGATAATGATCAGGTGATTGCCCAACGTCTGCACGGTGCCGCTGTCGAAATGAGCCACTATACTGAATTTGATTATTTAGTGATCAATGATGATTTTTCACAGGCATTGAGGGATTTACAACATATCGTTTATAGTCAGCGTTTAAGGCAACCGGTTCAAGCCCTTAGGTTTAAAAACTTACTGAAATTAATGGTTAACTGTTAATTTTATTAGAAATACTATTTTTGCAAAAATAGTATTTCTTTAAGCCTTTAACTAAAACGGCTTAACTTCCACCAAAATTGTCGCAACAATTAAAATCAAGACTGGAAATTCATTAAACCAACGATAAAAAACATGAGTGTGGCGGTTGCGATCATATTTAAAATCTTTTAACAATTGACCGCAATACAAATGGTAGCCTATCAAAATGACGACTAGCCCTATTTTTGTATATAACCAACCTACACCATTGCCTGCTAATAACGCCGCCCACCAATAAGTCAACAACCACACTCCAAAACCTACTGCTAAAATCGCACTGGGTGTCATAATGGCATAATATAATTTTCGTTCCATGACTTTAAACCGTTCTAAACTAACCGTGTCATCACTCATGGCATGATAGACAAATAAACGGGGTAAATAAAATAATCCCGCAAACCATGTCACGACAAAAATAATGTGAAAGGCTTTAATCCACAGCATTTTTTTTCCTCTTAAAATGTAATCAAATACGCCTCTGTATTATGAAAGAAAGGTATCTTCTCTAAATTCGGTGGAAAAAACCTGACAGGTTTCCAAAACCTGTCAGGTTTGGGCAAGTTTGTTCACACTGAACATTATAAGAAATCCGATTTTTTCCAAAAATCGGATTTCTGTCGCCAAAAATGGGCATTTCGGAATCAGGATAGCCTAATTTAAAAGTTGATTTTCAGCTATAGCTTTTCAGAAAAATAAAAGTTTTCAGACCTGACAGGTTTTCAAAACCTGTCAGGTCTTTAGACCAAAATATTTATCTGAAAAACTAT
>Ga0233403_10000319_pt1 | contig 22705 bp, 2 predicted proteins | sample Na_oxic_1_MG_FD_179866 | JGI IMG/M metagenome (GOLD analysis project Ga0233403, IMG submission 179866) | Seawater microbial communities from Saanich Inlet, British Columbia, Canada - Na_oxic_1_MG | ecosystem: Environmental > Aquatic > Marine > Inlet | place: Canada: British Columbia | collected...
AAATTGCATTTAGCAAAAATAATTCCAATAATTGCCATTCTCCCAAAACGATTAAACGCAATCCGGTAACTAAAATTAACTGATATTACAAATACTTACAAAGCATTATTAAGGGACAAGTCTATTAATGATGACTTTTTAAGGTATGATATAAGGTATGATATATTGAGATATGAAATTTAGTCCTTATATAAGGTAAAATGGAAATATCAAAACTCAAAAATTCTTTCACGCGGTCAACCGAAAAGTATTTAGTAACTTGATGATCAAGTAAATGCAATTGCTAATACACTTTAGCTTTTGAGTAAAGTTTTTGTTTGGTGATAAGTATATCAAAATATGATAGAATATAAAAACAAATACAAACTTTGATAGAGACACAAACTATGATTATAGGAAACCCTTTTCCTTTTTTAATCAATTACGTAAACCAATTGAGCGATGCTATGGAAAATACCAAGAATGGAACCGGTATGACTGGTGCTCGCAAGAAATGGTTAATGTTTTGTTTAACAGCTATCATAGTTCTAAATTGTATTTGTTGGCGAAAATTCTCTCGGGCCAGTTTTGGTTGTTTCAGTGAAGCACTTTTATCTTGGCAGGCTCAAAGTCCAATGACATGGGAATTGTTGTTATTGGTCAGTGTAAATTTGGTGTTGAAGCATTTTGCTATTACAGAAGGCCTTCTTTTGCTTGATTACACTGGTAAAAAACCTGATTCTAACGGATTCTGTGGATAATAAATTCAATATGTTACATGTAGGGTGGGCAATCTTTTCTGCCCACCTTTAAGTTAAAATAATGGTGGGCAATAAAAAGACATTGCCCACCCTACATATATTCTTTAATTTGCTACGAAAAGTTATCAACAGAATCCGTTATAATCAGTATTGCTTCCCTATAATATTTTTATATTTTATCAAACAATAATTTCTTCACATGATATACGCAGAAAATCGCCTTTACCCCCTTACATCTCCCCAACGAGAAATCTGGTTTGACCAACTCCTACATGAAGGGATTCCGTTAAATAACATTGGTGGCTACGTCAAAATCTGCGGTGCCATAGACTCACAATTATTTGAACAAGCTGTTAATTTGCTGGTGCAAAAACACGACAACTTGCGTACAGTGCTGATTGAAGTAGATGGTGAAGATGGTTTACCAATGCAGACTTATGCTGAAAAATTGACAGTGTCGATACCAGTGCACGATTTTTCTACCGATATGCATCCGCCTGAAGTAGCTATAGCATGGATGCAACAACGTTTTATTGAACCGTTTGAATTCATCGGACAGCCACTATTTCGTTATGATTTAGTGAAAATTAGTGCAGATTATTACTGTTGGTTAGTACAGTATCATTACCTTATTATTGATGATTATAGTATTGCTTTGCTCAACCGCTCGTTGGCGGAAATCTATACGCAGTTAGCCAATGGACAACCCCCTAATCTTGATAGCCCTTCTTATCTCGCTTTTGTCGATAATGACCACACTTATGTCGAATCAGAAAGTTTTAAAAAACAACAGCAATATTGGCTGGATATATATCCGGTGCCACCCGAACCTTTGTTTAGCCCACGCTATCGTTCTAATTACACGAATAATTTGATTAGCAGTGGCTGTGAAGTCCTTTATTTGCCGAGGGACTTTTGTAATCATTTGAATGTACTAGCGAAACAATATAAAGTAACCTTATTCCATCTGCTGTTGGGTGCATTTTATGTCTATCTCACCCGCATTGCCCAACGGGATGACTTTGTCATTGGATTGCCGGTGTTAAACCGTGCCAATTTCAAAAAAACTGCTGGATTGTTTAAAAGTATGAGTCCGGTGTTGTTTAATTTCGGTAAAGATTTAAGTTTCACCGAATTACTGCAACAAATTAATAAAACCCTTAAAACAAATTACCGCTATCAGCGATTCCCTGTAAGTAAAATCAATCAGGCAGTGGGCTTAAGCTCTGAACGTTCGCAACTGTTTGATATTAGCCTATCGTATGAAAGTCATGATAATGATACTTGTTTTGCCGGTATTGATACTCAGTTCATTCCACTGCTAAATAATTATGAACAAATACCATTAAACATTTTTGTACGGGATACTCATAATGATGTCAAACTTGATTTTGTTTTTAACTTTGCTTACTTCAATGCCGGTGATATCAAAGCTTTGCAAGCACGTTTGGTCATTATTTTGGAAGCGGCCCTAAAAGATAGTCTGTCGCCCATTTATGCTTTACCTATAATGACCGAGCAAGAGATCAAACAGCTCCAAGCTTGGAATAATACAGCAACAGATTATCCAAAAGACAAAACCATTATTGACCTGTTTGAAGAGCAAGTGGAAAAAACTCCGAATAATATCGCTGTGGTTTTTGAAGATCAACAATTAACTTATCAGCAACTTAACCAAAAAGCTAATCAACTTGCTCATTATATACTAGAACTAAAAACTGATAATGGTTCATTGATAACTGGTAACTGCCTGATTGCTATTGCTGTGGAACGTTCTTTAGAAATGGTAATCGGTTTATTAGGAATACTCAAAGCCGGATCTGCTTATGTACCAATTGATCCTAGCTATCCACCAGCTCGGATTAGTTATATGTTGAATGATTGTGCGGCTCCGTTGTTGTTGACCCAGAGTCTTATTAAGGCACAGTTGTTAAGAGAATTGGAACATGTTGTAGTTTGTTTGGATGAAGTGGATTTTGCGAAACAACCACTTGAAAATCCGTTGGTTCGTAACAAAGCTTCAGATTTGGCTTATGTGATTTATACATCTGGTTCGACGGGAAATCCTAAAGGTGCAATTAACACTCATACGGGAATAATGAACCGTTTGTTATGGATGCAAGATACTTATCAGCTTACTTTTCAAGATCGTATTTTACAAAAAACACCTTTTAGTTTTGATGTATCAGTATGGGAATTTTTCTGGCCATTTATAACTGGGGCCGGTTTAGTTGTTGCCAAACCGGAAGGACATAAAGACCCTGCTTATTTAGCTTCGATAATTAACACATATAAAGTTACCACACTGCATTTTGTGCCTTCTATGCTACAAGTATTTTTAAATCATGCTGACGTGGATAATTGCCGTAGCTTAAAACTAGTTATTTGTAGTGGTGAAGCATTAAGTATTAAACTCATTAAGCAATTTTTTGCCAATTTTGCAGAACTAAAAATTGAATTACATAATCTCTATGGACCTACAGAGGCTACGATAGATGTGAGTCATTGGCCATGTAAAATTGAAGTAGCACACACCTCAGTTCCAATAGGAAAACCAGTTGCTAATACCCAACTCTACATTTTAGATGCCAATCATCAAATAGTGCCGATTGGTGTACAGGGAGAATTATGCATTGCTGGAATTCAAGTGGGTCGTGGCTACCTCAACCGTCCCAAACTTACTGCTGAGAAATTTATCGAAGTTGAATTATTCGATAAAGTTGAACGCATTTACAAAACTGGCGATTTAGCTCGCTGGCTACCCGATGGCAACCTCGAATATTTAGGACGCATTGACCATCAAATCAAGTTGCGTGGTTTCCGCATTGAATTGGGTGAAATTGAAGCTGTAATCAGTAAACACTTAATAGTCAAAGAAGTTGTTGTAACATTGTACGAGGCAGATGACAATAAACAGCTTGTAGCTTATTTGACAGTTAAAAGTGAAAAGTCTGATGATTTTTCCTTGGTAGCTGAACTGAAAGACACTCTAAAAGCCAGCTTGCCCGATTACATGGTTCCTAGTTATTTCACTGTGCTGGATAAACTGCCTTTGACACCCAATGGTAAAATTGACCGCAAAGCGTTGCCGGCCCCAAAAATTGAAACTTCCACTGGCACTAAGCCCAAAACGTTAACTGAAGATTTATTAGCTGGTTTAATGGCTCACATACTTAAACGTGAAGCTGTTAATCGAGAAGATAATTTCTTTGAGCTAGGCGGACATTCCTTACTTGCCACCCAGCTAATCGCTCGTATTCGGGATAACTTCCAGATTGAACTACCAATACAATCAGTTTTTGACCATCCTCAATTATCGACTTTAGCAACAGCCATTGAAACAGCCACTGGTACAATTAGCTTGCCAACAATTGAAGCACAGTCTGAAGATACTCCTAAAATATTGTCTTATGCCCAGCAACGTTTATGGTTTTTGAATCAGTTTGAAGATACTGCAACCTATAACTTGCCAGAGGCATTGCAATTGTCAGGTCAGTTAAACATAGCAGCGTTGCAACAAAGTTTACACTGGTTACAAGAACGTCATGCCAGCTTACGCACTTATTTTCCAACTCATGCTGGTAAAGCGACTGTGCAAATTCGACCTATTGATGAAATTGAAGTACCGGTTCATGATTTGCGTCTTCTGAGCGATAAGGAACAAAGTGAAGCAGTCCAAAATCGGGCCAATACCCATGCCATTACTCCGTTTGATTTAGATAATGGCCCATTATTCAAAGCGGTTCTGTTACAATTAAATGATGAACTGTCGGTCTTACTGCTAAATACACATCATATTATCAGTGATGGTTGGTCAAAAAGCGTATTTATTCAGGATTGGCAACATGCTTATACAGCTTTTGCCCAAGGTAAAAAACCGAGTTTGCCACCGCTTACTATTCAATACACTGACTATGCCGCTTGGCAAAGAAATTGGTTACAAGGTGAAGTGTTACAGCAACAAGTCGATTATTGGATGAAGCAACTCTCAGGCATTCCAGAATTGTTAGAATTACCAACCGACAAACCGCGTCCACCAAAGCAAAGTTACCAAGGCACACGCTATGTTCATCAATTGTCAGCAACACTTACCAAATCTATCACTGCACTGAGTCAACAACATGGTGTAACTGTATTCATGACCTTACTGGCCAGTTTTAGTGTTTTGCTTTCACGCTACAGTCGCCAAAACGATATCTGTATTGGTAGTCCAATTGCTAACCGTACTCTGAGCCAGATTGAAGATTTAATCGGTTTTTTCGTTAATACTTTGGTATTGCGTAGCCAGCTTTCTACTGAGAACCAACCCCAAAATTGTATTGATTTGTTACTGAAAACTCGGCAAACCTGTTTGGAAGCTTATGCTCATCAAGACATTCCGTTTGAAATGTTGGTTGAACAATTGCAACCAAGCCGTAGCCTGAGTTATCATCCTTTGTTTCAAGTGATGTTTGTGTTGCAAAATAATGAAGAAACCCAATTAAAACTACCGAATATAGACATCACCGCCCTAAGTTCTGAGTATCCCATTGCTAAATTTGACTTGACTCTAAATATGGAAGATCAGAATGGGCAATTAAAGTGTGAATGGGAATATGCTACTGATTTGTTTGAAGCTAAAACAATTGAACGAATGGCGAAACATTTTGAAGTTTTACTTACCGCCATCGTTGCTAACCCAGCACAATCCGTCAGCCAGTTACCAATGTTGACTGAAGCAGAAATCTACCAATTACAAACTTGGAATAACACTGCAACCGACTACCCAACTGATAAAACCATTGTTGATTTGTTTGAACAGCAAGTGGAAAAAACGCCAAATAACATCGCGGTGGTTTTTGAAAACCAACAACTGACTTACCAGCAACTAAATGAGAAAGCGAATCAACTTGCACACCACATACTGACTCTAAAACACCAAGCAAAAATCAGTTCTTCTAATCCATTGATAGCTATTGTAGTGGAACGCTCGATGGAGATGGTTATTGGTTTATTAGGGATTCTCAAAGCTGGTGGTGCTTATGTGCCGATTGATCCAAGTTACCCAGTTGCTCGGATTCGTTATATGTTGGATGACTGTGCGGTACCATTGTTACTGACTCAAAACCACTTAAAAATACAATTGTCGTTAGCTGAGTCGGGTCTTGCTGTTATATGTTTGGATGAAATGGATTTTACTGAGCAACCTTCTGAAAACATTGCAATACAATATCAAGCAGAAGATTTGGCTTATGTGATTTATACATCCGGTTCAACTGGAGGACCAAAGGGGGTAATGGTTGAACAGCGCAACTTATTTAATTCAACACTGGCAAGGCAAGATTATTACTACAATGATATCAGAACTCGCTTATTATTACTCCCTTCTTTTGCATTTGATGCTTTTGGCGCTGGTACTTTTTTAACTTTGACTAACGGAGGCAGTCTCTATTTACCAAAATATCCTAATGATATTGATAAATTAGCAACCATAATTTTAGAACATAAAATTAGTCATTTTATATGCACACCTACAATTTACCAAGAATTACTGGAACACAAGCCGTTTGATAGTTTAACTACTATAATTTTAGGTGGAGAAGTTGCCTCGCAATCTTTATTACAACAACACTTTACTAAAATACCTCAAGCTAGCTTGTTTAATGAATATGGGCCAACAGAAGCTACTATCTGGAGTACTGTTTTCCACTATCAAACTCAGAATGAAGCAAGTAACATTATTGGTCAACCCATCGCCAATACCAGCATCTACATCCTAAATGCTCAACATCAACTCCAGCCAATAGGTATTCCCGGCGAACTGTGCATCGCTGGTAGAAACTTAGCACGTGGTTATCTTAATCGTTCTGAGTCTAGTACAGAAAAGTTTATAGAAGTCAAACTATTTGGCAAAATCGAGCGTATTTATAAAACTGGTGATTTGGCTAGATTGCTCCCGGATGGCAACCTTGAATATCTAGGACGTATTGATCACCAAATCAAACTACGCGGTTTTCGTATTGAATTGGGCGAAATTGAAGCAGTACTGAGTCAACATGAAGCTGTTAAAGAGGCTGTAGTGATTCTGTATGAGAAAAATGATAACAAACGACTTGTTGCTTATGTGACAGTTGAAAGTGAAAAGTTAAAAGTTAAAAATGAAAAGTTTGATAATCTCTCGGCTGAATTAAATGATTGGTTAAAAGCACAATTGCCAGACTATATGATTCCGAGTCATTTCACTGTTCTCGACTATTTGCCACTAACGCCCAATGGTAAGATTGATCGGAAAGCGTTGCCAGCTCCAGAATTAAATTTGACTGAGACTTATGAAGCACCTCGCAACGACATCGAACAACAGTTAGCCCAAGTTTGGAGTTCTCTTTTAAACCAGAATAACATCAGTATTCATGACAACTTTTTCAGTTTGGGTGGAGATTCCATTCTCAGTATCCAAATTGTCGCTCGTGCTCGTCAAGCTGGCTTACATTTCACTCCGAGTGACTTGTTTGAGTATCAGACTATTGCTGAACTAGCGACGGTGGTTAGTTTTGGTGTTGTTGTTAATGCTGAACAAGGGTTGATAACTGGAGAATGTTTACTGACACCCATTCAATATTGGTTTTTTGCCCAAGACTTCCCTGAATACTGGCACTTAAATCAATCTATTCTGTTGCGAGTTCCGCTTAATTTAGATGTAGATGCTTTGGGTAAAGCCTTAGCTGCTGTACTTTCACACCATGATGCCTTACGTTTGCGTTATCATCGTGTTAATGGAAACTGGCAACAGTTTTTTACACCTCCACAAGACAAGGTTCCCTTATTCATTGAGGACCTTAGTCAATGTGAAAACTCTGCGGCGGAATTACATAGACTAACCCAAAATTACCAAACTAGTTTCAATTTGACCAGCGGCCCACTTACCAATATTGTTCTGTTCAAGTTAGCTGATTCAGCTCGGCTCTTTTGGTGTATTCATCATTTAGTGGTCGATGGAGTCTCATGGCGAATTTTGCAAGAAGACTTGCATACCGCTTATACTCAAATAGCAGCCAATCAACCTATAAAACTACCGGCTAAAACCAGTAGCTTCAAAGCTTGGGCACAACACTTGAACTCTTATGCGGCTAGTGAAATTTTGGCTTCGGAACTGGCATATTGGCAAGCTTTACCTACCTTCTCTTTACCGGTCGATAATCCGTCCGGAAAGAACCGTTTAGAGCATTACCAAGACTACACAATAACTCTAAGCAACAAGGAAACTGAGGCTCTGCTTCGCAATGTACCAAAAGCCTACAATACCCGTATCAACGATATTTTACTGACTGCGTTAGCTTTAACCTTAACTGAATGGACTGGAAAATCTAGCTGCTTGATTGATTTGGAAGGGCATGGTCGAGTGACAACATTGGAGTCCAAAGCTTTAGATTTATCCCGCACTGTAGGCTGGTTCACCACAATTCATCCCATTGCTTTAACATTGCCGACTAGTTTACATTCTGATTTAGGAGCCACTATAAAAGCAGTTAAGGAACAACTACGTGCTGTACCTAATGAAGGTATTGGTTATGGTTTGCTTAGCCAACTTAATGGAAAAGTCCTGCCTAAAGGCGAGATTCTTTTTAACTACCTTGGCCAGTTTGATCAAGGGATAAAAGCCGATTTATTCGATTTTGCAGAAGAAACCACTAATAGCGATATTAGCCTTAAAGGACGACGTGACCATCTGATTGATATCAACGGTGATATAAGTCAAGGGCAACTTAAATTAACTTGGGATTACAGTGGTGATTGCTTTCAAGTAGAAACGATTAAAAATCTGGCTGAGAACTACAAAAATCATTTACAACGCTTAATTATTCATTGTCAAAAAGGCCAACAAGGTATCACACCATCTGATTTCCCATTGGCACCAGTGAGCCAATCTACATTGGACACGCTTTACACCCAATATCCCGGTTTACAAGACCTATATCTGCTGAGTCCCATGCAACAAGGAATGCTGTTTCATGCCCTATATGAACCAGAAACTGGGATTTATTTTGTGCAGATAAAACTGACACTTACCAATCTCGAACCGGCTATCTTTAAAGCGGCTTGGCAACATCAATTAGAACGTCATCCAATTCTACGCAGTGCTTTTTTGCCTGAACATCAGCCGGTTTTGCAAGTAGTGCAAACTGAAGTTTCTTTGCCTTGGCGCGAACATGATTGGCGCGGAATGGCAGCGGAAACTCAAGATTCACAATTGGATGTTTTATTACAACAGGAAAGAAGTAAAGGCTTTAACCTAAACCAAGCACCACTGATACGCTTTGACTTGATACGTTTGGATGAACAGCGTCATAAGTTTATTCTACATCATCATCACATTATTATGGATGGATGGTGTTTGCCAATTATTTTTAGCGAAGTTCGTAATAGCTATTTGGCCTTTAAACAAGAACGTACCCCACCACTACCAATTTTACGTCCGTATCGTGACTACATTGCTTGGTTGCAGCAACCGGATACTACAGACGCACAGCATTATTGGCAACAACGTCTGGCTGGTTTTACTGCTCCAACCCCGCTTCCAATAATTGAGTACAAAACCGAAAGTCCAATATATACTGAAGTAAACTATAGTTTGGACGTGGAAACTAGCCAACATTTACAAAGCTTCTGCCAAGCACAACGAGTGACTCTGAACACTCTCATCCAAGGAGCATGGGCATTGTTGCTTAGCCGCTATAGTCGTGAAACAGACTTGTGTTTTGGTGTCACTGTTTCTGGCCGTAATGCCTCATTGACCGGCATTGATCAGATGGTTGGCTTGTTTATCAATACACTGCCATTACGCATTGATACTAACCCCGAATATTGTGTTAAGGATTACTTACAACAAATACAAATCCAACACCAGAATGATAATCGTTATGCTCATAGCCCATTATTTGAAATCCAAGCAAATAGCGATATTCCTAGTAATACAGCTTTGTTTGAAAGTTTGCTAGTTTTTGAAAACTATCCTTTAGGTGATTATTTAGAATTATCAACTGCTTGTTATCAGATTGAAAACATTGACGCAATTGAATATAACAATTATCCACTTACGGTGGATGTTGTTCTGGAAGAATCTCTTAATTTCAAAGTGACTTATGATAGTAATCGCATCAGCTTTGAAAGTATTGAACGACTGTGGGGCCATCTCAGTACTTTATTAAATGCTATCGTTGCTAATCCGGCACAATCTATCAGTAACTTGCCAATGCTGACTGAAACAGAAGTTCAGCAATTGCAAACTTGGAATGAAACTGCAACGGATTATCCAAATGAGCAAACGATTATTGATTTATTTGAACAGCAGGTGGAAAAAAACCCGAATAATATTGCCGTAGTTTTTGAAGATCAACAACTAACTTATCAACAACTTAATCAGGAAGCTAATCGACTTGCTCATTATCTGCTCAAGCTAAAAAATGGTACTGGTGAGTTCCTAATTGCTGTTGTTGTAAAACGTTCTTTGGAAATGGTCACCAGTTTATTGGCTATTCTTAAAGCTGGAGCTGCTTATGTACCAATTGATCCTAGCTATCCAGCGGCTCGGATTCGCTATATGTTAAATGATTGTGCAGCGAAGTTGTTGTTAACTCAAAATCAGTTAAAAGCTCAGTTGCCGTTAGCGGAATTTGAATGTATAGTAGTGTGTTTAGATGATGCTGATTTTATCTCGCAGTCAATAGAAAACCCTAATATAACCCACCGGGCGGATGATTTGGCCTATGTTATTTATACGTCTGGAACAACCGGGAAGCCCAAAGGAGCGATGGTTGAACATCGTGGTATGCTCAATCATATTTATGCTAAAATCGATGACTTGAAACTAAATGGCACAGATACTATTGCTCATACCGCCTCTCTCACGTTTGATATTTCTGTGTGGCAAGCATTTGCTCTATTAGCATTAGGTGGTAGCGTTCAAGTATTTTCAGAGCAAATTGTAAGAGAGCCACGAATATTACTTGATTCTGTAGTTAACGAAGGTATAACTATTTTGGAAATCGTGCCTTCCTTACTGCGAGCGATATTACCGGAAATCAATGCCTCTCCATCACATCCGAATTTATCTAGTTTGCGTTGGATGGTTCTTACCGGTGAAGCATTGCCACCAGATTTATGTATTGAATGGTTTGCGCATTACCCTAAAATTCCTTTATTTAATGCCTACGGGCCTACAGAGTGTTCTGATGACGTGGCCCATCATCCTATATATCAGGCCCCAGCACTACAAATCACCCAAATGCCGATTGGCAAACCAGTCAATAATATGTGCCTTTATGTGTTGGACAAACATTTACAACTTTTACCAGTAGGGATAGCTGGTGAACTCTATGTAGCTGGCATTGGTGTAGGGCGAGGCTATTGGAATGCACCAGAAAAAACTGCTCAGGCATTTATTGACAATCCTTTCACTCCCGAAGAGCGTTTGTATAAAACTGGTGACCTAGTTCGTTGGCTTCCGGATGGCAACCTTGAATATCTGGGACGTATCGACCACCAAATTAAACTACGCGGTTTTCGCATTGAATTGGGAGAAATTGAAGCCGTACTAAATCAACATCCTGCTGTTAAAGAAGCTGTAGTGATACTATATGAAACGGATGATAATAAACAACTCGTGGCTTATGTGACGGTTGAAAGTGAAAAGTTTGATGATTTATTGGCTGAATTGAAAGATACTCTAAAACTCAGCTTGCCTGATTACATGATTCCCAATCATTTCATTGTTCTCGAACACTTGCCATTGACACCTAATGGTAAAATTGATCGTAAGGCTTTGCCAACTCCAGAAGTTGAAATTTCTGCCGGTACCAAGCCTCAAACCCCAACTGAAGAATTGTTAGCTGAATTATGGACTAATGTACTCAAACGCGAAGCCATTAACCGGGAAGACAACTTCTTTGAGTTAGGTGGACATTCCTTGCTTGCTACTCAATTAGTCACTCGTATTCGGGATAGCTTTAAAATCGAATTACCAGTACGGTCAATTTTTGAACATCCACAATTGGCAAATCTAGCAGTAGCCATTGAAGCATCCAGTATAGTGGTACAAGAAATTTCTACAATTACCGAAACTTCAGAGTTAGAAGATGAACAACATGAAATAGGAAGATTATGAAAACCATAGAAGCATTTTTATCTGACCTCCATCGTCATAGTATAAAACTCTGGACTGAAAAAGGTGATTTATGTTACAAGGCACCCAAAGGTGCTATGACTCAAAGCTTGCGCGGTGAATTGATTAAACGCAAATCGGAAGTTCTCACCTTTTTAATTAGTCAAATGAATCGGGCAACATGCCTACCACCTATTCAACCAGTACCAAAAAATGAAGAATTACCTTTGTCTTATGCCCAACAACGTTTATGGTTTTTAAATGAGCTTGAAGACAATAGCAGTGCCACCTATAACATGCCAAAAGCGTTACAGTTGTCTGGTAAGTTAAACATAGTGGCTTTGCAACAGAGTTTACATTGGCTCCAAGAACGTCATGATAGTTTACGTACTTACTTTCCAATTCATGCTGATAAAGCCACTGTACAGATTCAAGCGATTAATAAAATTGAACCTTTACAGATTCACGATTTGTGTTTTCTGACTAATGAAGAACAAGCCGTCCAAACCCGAATAAACGGCCATGCCATAGCCCCATTTGATTTAGCCAATGGCCCATTATTCAAAGCAGAGCTATTACAACTGAGTGACGAACAATCGGTTTTATTGTTAAATATGCACCACATTGTCAGCGACGGTTGGTCAATTGGAATATTTATCCGTGACTGGCAACATGCTTATACAGCTTTTGCTCAAGGTGAAAAACCAAGTTTGCCATCGCTCGCCATCCAATACAGTGACTATGCAGCTTGGCAAAGAAATTGGTTACAAGGTGAGGTGTTACAACAGCAAGTTGATTATTGGGTAAAGCAACTTACGGGTAGCCCAGAATTGTTAGAATTACCGACCGACAAGCCGCGTCCACCACAGCAAAGTTACCAAGGTACAAATTATGCTCATCACTTGTCGGCAACACTGAGTCAATCTATTAATGAACTGAGTCAGAAACAGGGTGTGAGTGTGTTTATGACCTTGCTGGCTAGTTTTAGTATTTTACTTTCGCGCTACAGTAACCAAGATGATATCTGTATTGGTAGTCCAATTGCTAATCGTACTCTAAGCCAAATTGAAGATTTAATCGGTTTTTTCGTCAATACTTTGGTATTGCGGAACCAGCTTTTTAATGGAAACCAATCCCAAAGTTTTATTGACCTATTGTTAAAAACTCGGCAAACTTGTTTGGATGCTTACGCTCATCAAGACATTCCGTTTGAGATGTTGGTTGAACAACTGCAACCAACCCGTAGTCTGAGTTATCACCCTTTGTTTCAAGTGATGTTTGTGTTGCAAAATAATGAACTGAGCCAACTACAACTGCCGGGTTTGGACATTATCCCACTTGATTCTGAACAACCGGTTGCAGAATTTGACTTGACTCTAAACATGGAAGAACAAAATGGACAATTCGAGTGTGTCTGGGAATATGCTACTGATTTGTTTGAAGCTAGAACAATTGAACGGATGGCTGGCCATTTTGAAGTTCTACTCTCCGCCATCGTTGCCAATCCAGAACAATCCATCAGTAGCTTGCCAATGCTGACTGAAAAAGAAATCCAACAATTGCAAACTTGGAATGAAACTACAAAAGATTACCCAATTGAGCAAACAATTATTGATTTATTTGAACAACAAGTGGAAAAAACTCCGGCCAATATCGCGCTCGTTTTTGAAGAGCAACAACTAACTTATCAACAACTTAACCAAAAAGTTAATCAGCTTGCCAATTACTTGCTTAATCTTAAAACTTCTCACTCTTCACTTTTAACTTTTAACTTCCTAGTGGCTATTGCTGTAGAACGTTGTTTGGAAATGGTTATTGGCTTATTGGCTGTTCTCAAAGCTGGTGGTGCTTATGTTCCGATTGACCCTAGCTATCCGCCGGCTCGAATTCAATATATGTTGAAAGATTGTGCAGCGAAGTTGTTGTTGACCCAAAGCCATTTAGAAACTCAATTGCCGTTAGCGGAATTGGAATGTATGGTAGTATGTTTGGACGATGCTAAGTTTGCCTCACAGTCAGTTGAAAATCCTAAAATAAATCACCACGCAGATGATTTGGCTTATATTATTTATACGTCTGGAACCACTGGAATGCCCAAAGGTGCAATGGTTGAACATCGTGGTATGCTCAATCATATTTACGCCAAAATCGACGACTTGAAACTAAGCAATACAGATGTTATTGCTCATACCGCCTCTCTCACGTTTGATATTTCTGTGTGGCAAGCATTTACTCTATTGGCTTTGGGTGGCCGTGTTCAAGTATTTTCAGAACAAGATGCAAAAGAACCGCGAGCAATACTTGATAGTGTATTTAGCAAAGGCATTACCATTTTGGAAATCGTGCCTTCCTTACTGCGAGCAATATTACAAGAAATCAACATATCAGCCTCACATCCAAATTTATCCGGATTGCGTTGGATGGTTCTCACTGGCGAAGCATTACCACCAGATTTATGCAACGAATGGTTCAACCAATATCCTGAAATTCCTTTATTCAATGCTTATGGCCCCACAGAATGTTCTGACGATGTGGCTCATCATCCTATTTATCAGGCCCCTGCACTACAACTTACCCAAATGCCGATTGGCAAACCGGTTAACAATATGCGTCTGTATGTGCTGGATAAACATTTACAGTTTTTACCGGTAGGGATAGCCGGTGAACTCTTTGTAGCTGGTATCGGGGTAGGACGAGGCTATTGGAACGCGCCGGAAAAAACTGCCCAAGCATTTATTGACAATCCTTTCACTCCCGGAGAACGTTTGTATAAAACTGGCGACCTAGTTCGTTGGCTTCCGGATGGCAATCTCGAATATTTGGGACGTATTGACCACCAAATCAAACTACGTGGTTTCCGCATAGAATTGGGCGAAATTGAATCCGTACTCAGTCAAAATCCTGCGGTTAAAGAAGCTGTAGTAGTATTATATGAAGCGGATGATAACAAACGACTTGTGGCTTATGTGACAGTTGAAAGTGAAAAAATTAGTGATTTCTCTGCTGAATTGAAGGATTGGTTAAAAGCGCAGTTGCCTGAATATATGATTCCCAGTCATTTCATTGTTCTAGAACGCTTGCCACTGACACCTAATGGCAAAATTGACCGCAAAGCATTGCCAGCTCCAGAGATTGAAGTTTCCACTGGTACTAAACCCAAAACACCTACTGAAGACTTATTAGCTGGATTAATGGCTCATGTACTCAAACGCGAAGCTATCGACCGAGATGACAACTTCTTTGAACTAGGTGGACACTCCTTACTTGCCACTCAACTAATCGCTCGTATCCGGGACAGTTTTCAGATTGAACTACCGGTACGCTCAATTTTTGAATATCCACAATTGGCAAATTTAGCTACAGCTATTGAAGCAGCTACTGATACTTTTAGTTTGCCAGCTATTGAAGCACAGTCCGAAGATGCTCCTAAAGTTTTATCTTATGCCCAGCAACGTTTATGGTTTTTGAATCAGTTTGAAGACAAAGACAGTGCTACATATAACATGCCAGCAACCTTACAGTTATCTGGTCAGTTAGATATAGCAGCATTGCAACAAAGTTTGTTTTGGTTACCGGAACGTCATACCGGTTTACGGACTTATTTTCCAACTTATGATGGTAAAGCGACTGTGCAAGTTCAGCCAATTGATAAAATTGAACTTTTACAGATTCACGATTTGCGTCTTCTAACTAATGCAGAACAAAGCGAAACAATTCAAAGTCGGATAAATAGCCACGCCATCACTCCATTTGATTTAGCCAATGGCCCATTATTAAAGGTGGAGTTATTACAACTGAATGACGAACAATCAATTTTGTTGCTAAATATGCACCATATCATCAGTGATGGTTGGTCAATAGATATATTCATTCGTGATTGGCAACATGCTTATACAGCTTTTACTCAAGGCACCCAACCAAGTAAACCACCACTTTTGGTTCAATACAGTGATTATGCAGCTTGGCAAAGAAATTGGTTACAAGGTGAGGTGTTACAACAACAAGTTGATTATTGGACAAAGCAACTCACTGGTATCCCGGAATTACTAGAATTACCAACTGACAAACCGCGTCCACCCCAGCAAAGTTACCAAGGTGCGCATTATATCCATAACTTATCAATAACACTTAGTCAATCTATTACTGAACTAAGCAGGCAACAGGGCGTAACTGTATTCATGACCTTATTAGCCAGCTTTAATATTTTGCTTTCACGCTATAGTCGCCAAGACGATATCTGTGTTGGTAGTCCGATTGCTAATCGAACTCATAGCCAGACAGAAGATATTATTGGTTTTTTTGTTAATACTCTAGTACTACGTTCTCAACTCCAACCTTCTTTAAGTGTAATTGATTTATTGCTGCAAACTCGGCAAACCTGTTTGGAGGCTTACGCCCATCAAGACATCCCATTTGAAACGCTGGTTGAACAACTACAACCAACTCGTAGCTTAAGCCATAATCCCTTGTTTCAAGTAATGTTTGTGTTGCAAAATAACGAAACGACAGAACTGGAACTGCCGAGTCTGGAAATCACTGTACTAGACTCTGAGTCCCACACTGCCAAATTTGACCTGACTCTGAGCATGGAAGAACAGAATGGGCAATTTGAGTGTGAATGGGAATATACCACTGATTTATTTGAAGCTGAAACGATTGAACGTATGGCAGGACATTTTGAAATGTTGCTCACTGCTATTGTTGAAAACCCAGCCTTATCAATTAGCTACTTGCCAATTCTAACTGAAAAGGAGATTCAACATTTACAGGCTTGGAATGATACAGCAGTGGATTATCCAAAAGATAAAACTATTGTTGACCTGTTTGAGGAACAAGTGAAAAAAACTCCTTCAAACATTGCCATGATTTTTGAAGAGCAACAACTAACTTATCAGCAACTTAACCACAAAGCTAACCAACTTGCTCATCATTTACTTGAGTTAAAAACTGATAACTGCTTAATTGCTATCGCTATGGAACGTTGTTTGGAAATGGTCATTGGTTTGCTTAGTATTCTCAAAACTGGAAGTGCTTATGTACCAATTGATCCTAGTTATCCGCCAGCTCGTATTCGTCATATGTTGGATGACAGTGCAGCACCACTATTACTAACTCAAAGTCATTTGAAAGCTCAGTTATTTGAGTTGGAACATGAGTGCATTGTGGTATGTTTGGATGAAGTGGAACTTGCAAAACGGCCAATTGAGAACCAGTCAGTTCGCAGCAAAGCTTCAGATTTAGCTTATGTTATTTATACGTCTGGGTCTACGGGAAAACCAAAGGGGGTGATGATTGAGCATAACGGTTGTGTCAACCACTGCTGCGCAATGATTCGAGCACTTTCTTTATCCGATTCAGATACAATTGCACAAACGGCTCCTATTGGTTTTGATATTTCTGTGTGGCAAATTTTAACAATGCTGCTCATTGGCGGAAAAATAAACATTATTGGGAACGATATTATCCGCGACCCAGCACGGTTTTTAAAAGAAATTCAAACAAGAAAAATTTCTGTGCTTCAAATCGTTCCATCTTTGTTGAGTATAATGCTTGAAATTTCCGATTCCAGAACCCACGCATTATCCTCACTTCGTTGGTTATTAGTGACCGGGGAAGCATTTCCTCAAAACCTGTTGCGCCGATGGATTGAAGTGTATCCGAATATTCCTCTAATGAATGCGTATGGCCCGGCTGAATGCTCTGACGACGTAACCCTTTATTCGTACTATAGCAGTCAATCAGAGAATCTTGAAGAATCAACCGAAATTTTTACCGAAATTGAATCTGTGGTTCGGAGCTATTGCAGAAAATTTCCAAGGGTTTTTACCAAATCCATAGGACATGAAATATTTGATGCCAGTGGAAATGTGTATATCGATTTCTTGAGTGGTGCTGGGGCATTAAACTATGGTCACAATAACCCGCGTTTAAAACAAGCCTTGTTAGACTATATCCAAAGTGACGGTGTAACACATTCCCTAGATATGTATACTGATGCTAAAGGTAGGTTTCTCGAATCCTTTAATGAGATTATTCTCAAACCACGTAATTTGGATTATAAAGTAATGTTTCCGGGGCCAACCGGTACCAATACAGTTGAAGCTGCACTGAAATTAGTGCGAAAAGTTACTGGACATCAACTGATTCTTCACTGCGAAAAGAGTTTTCACGGAATGACTTTAGGAGCACTTTCTGTTTCTGGTGGTACCAACTTTAGGAAAAGAGCCGGAATTCCGCCGGCATACACATACTCAATTCCGTTTGTAACTGAAGGTAGTAATCCTGATCAACCAATGGATGCTCTCGTATCTATCATTGACTCTTTGGAACAAAAACCGGCTGCTATTATTTTAGAAACCATCCAAGCGGAAGGAGGTATTAATGTTGCTGAAATATCTTGGTTAATCAAGCTGTTTAACTACGCAAAACAACAAAATATTTTAACGATTGTTGATGATATTCAAGTCGGATGCGGACGAACCGGTTCATTTTTCAGTTTTGAGCGAGCTGGGTTAAAACCGGATTTAGTTTGTCTTTCCAAATCAATTAGCGGCTATGGGCTTCCAATGTCTCTACTCCTTATACGTCCCGATATCGATCTTTGGGAACCGGCTGAACACAATGGAACATTCAGGGGTAATAATCTGGCTTTTGTTACCGCCACCACTGCACTTGATGAATATTGGAGAACCAATGAATTTGAAAGAAAAATACAAGCAAAAGCGGAAATATTAACTCGAAGATTAAAGCAGATAATTACTCATTATCCGTCATTAAACGGGATACATCGAGGGCTGGGTGCAATTCAAGGAATTGTATGTTCGCCGGCTTTAATTGCTGGGCTAATTAGTCGTATTGCCTTTGAGAAAGGACTAATTGTTGAAACTGCTGGACATCAAGACGAAGTTCTCAAACTGTTACCTCCACTTACAATTACGGAAGAATTTCTAGAAAAAGGACTCAATATTTTAGAAGCTGCTATCGCTGCCGCGTTGGATACTACTCACAAACAATCTATTTCCCAAAGTGGTCTGAGTTTCATGAAACCGGATATTGCTGATGTTTCCAAAGAATTAACTGTGGCTAATAAAGTAAATCAGCAAATGAGTCTTACAACCGTGCCAATCGGATGTCCAATTGATAATACTCGAATTTATATTTTGGATATTCACCACAATATTGTTCCTCTTGGCATTCCCGGCGATCTCTGCATTGCCGGCACCGGTCTCGCACGCGGATACCTCAACCGCCCTGAACTTACCAAAGAGAAATTTATTGAAGTTGAATTATTTGGCAAAACCGAACGTATCTACAAAACTGGCGATTTAGCTCGCTGGCTTCCGGATGGCAACCTCGAATATCTAGGGCGTATTGATACCCAAATCAAATTACGAGGCTTCCGTATTGAATTGGGTGAAATTGAAGCAGTGCTTAGTCAACATATCGCTGTTAAAGAAGCAGTTGTGACACTATACGAAGCAGATGACAATAAACGTCTAGTGGCTTACTTCACCACCGATTCAGAATCGCTTGAACTAGTAACTGAACTGAAAAACACCTTAAAAGACAGCTTGCCAGATTACATGGTTCCAAGTCATTTTACCGTGTTGGATAAACTGCCTTTGACACCCAATGGCAAAATTGATCGTAAAGCCTTGCCGGCCCCAAAAATTGAAATTTCCACTGGCAGCAAGCCTAAAACGCTTACTGAAGATTTATTATCTAATTTAATAGCTCACATACTCAAACGCGAAACTATCAATCGGGATGACAATTTCTTTGAGCTAGGTGGACATTCTTTGCTTGCAACTCAATTAATCGCTCGTATCCGAGATAGTTTTCAAATTGAATTACCAGTGCGAGCAATTTTTGAATATCCTCAATTATCAGCACTAGCAACAGCCATTGAAGCAGCCACTGATACGGTTAAATTACCAGCAATTGAAATACAGACTGCAGATTCTCCTAAAATATTGTCTTATGCTCAGCAACGTTTATGGTTTTTGAATCAGTTTGAAGAAAATAACAGTGCTACTTATAACACGCCAGAAGCATTGCAGTTATCTGGTAAATTAGATATGGCCGCATTACAACAAAGCTTGTATTGGTTGCAAGAACGTCATACTAGCTTACGTACTTATTTTCCAACTCATGCTGGTAAAGCGACTGTGCAAATTCAAACTATTGATAAAGCTGAGCCTTTACAGATTCAGGATTTGCGGCTTCTAAGCGATGAGAAACAAAATGAAACAGTCCAAACTCTGACCAATAGTCATGCTATTGCTTCGTTTGATCTAGATAATGGCTCGTTATTCAAAGCAGAACTGTTACAATTGAATGACACACAGTCGGTTTTGCTGATAAATATGCATCATATTATCACTGATGGTTGGTCAATGGACGTATTTATTCGTGATTGGCAACATGCCTATACAGCTTTTGCCCAAGGTGAAAAACCGAGTTTGCCTTCGCTCACTATTCAATACAGTGATTATGCTGCTTGGCAAAGAAATTGGCTGCAAGGAGAAGTGTTACAACAACAAGTAGATTATTGGACGAAGCAACTTGATGATAGTCCAGAATTGTTAGAATTATCAACTGACAAACCACGTCCACCCCACCAAAGTTACCAAGGCGCACATTATGTTCATAACTTGTCAGTAACACTCAGCCAATCTATCACTGAACTAAGTCAACAACATGGCGCAACTGTATTCATGGTCTTGCTGGCCGGCTTTAGTATTTTGCTTTCACGCTATAGTCGCCAAGATGATATTTGTATTGGTAGCCCGATTGCCAACCGCACCCACAGCCAAACTGAAGATTTAATCGGTTTTTTCGTTAATACTTTAGTATTGCGTAGTCATATTTCTACTGGAAAACAAAGTGTTATTGATTTGTTGCTGCAAACTCGACAAACTTGTTTGGAAGCTTACGCCCACCAAGATATTCCGTTTGAGATACTGGTTGAACAATTACATCCAACCCGTAGTCTAAGTCATCATCCTTTGTTTCAAGTTATGTTTGTGTTGCAAAATAATGAAACGGTTGAGTTGAAACTGCCGGGACTTGACATCGATATACTAGGCTCTGATTCCCCAGTTGCCAAATTTGACTTAACTTTAAACATGGAAGAACAAAACGGGCAATTCGAGTGTGAATGGGAATATGCTACTGATTTGTTTGAAGCTAAAACGATTATACGGATGGCGAAACATTTTGAAATTCTGCTCACTGCCATCGTTGCTAATCCAGAGCAATCAATCAGTCATTTGCCAATGTTGACAGATGCAGAAATCCACCAATTACAAGTTTGGAATGATACAGCAACGGATTATTCAACCGACCAAACGATTGTTGATTTATTTGAACAACAAGCGGAAAAAACGCCTTTGAACATTGCAGTAGTTTTTGAAGAGCAACAACTAACTTATCAGCAACTCAATGAGAAGGCTAATCAACTTGCACACCACATACTGACTCTAAAACACCAAGCGAAAATCAGTTCTTCTAATCCGTTGATAGCGATTGTAGTGGAACGTTCGATGGAGATGGTTATTGGTTTATTGGGGATTCTTAAAGCTGGTGGTGCTTATGTGCCGATTGACCCAAGTTATCCAATGGCTCGGATTCAATATATGTTGGAAGACAGTGCTGCCCCGTTGTTGGTAACACAAAGTCATTTGAAAGCACAGTTGTCGCTAAGTGAATCAGAACATAGTTGTGTTGTGGTATGTTTGGATGAAGCTGATTTTGTTGAGCAACCATTTGAAAATCCTTTGCTAAATATTCAACCGAGTGATTTGGCTTACGTCATTTACACATCAGGTTCGACTGGGAAACCAAAAGGAGTAGAGATTGAGTATGCAGGGCTGACTAACCTAATTCAAGCCCAAGTTCAGGCTTTTGGCATCAGCTGGGAAAGCCGGATACTGCAATTTGCTTCTTTCAGTTTTGATGCATCCGTTTCGGAAATCGCCACAGCCTTAACCAGCGGTGCCACACTGCAATTAGGCTCGACCGGCAAATTTTTACCTGATGAGCAATTCATTAATTTAATCAATCGTCAATCTATTACCCACGTGACCTTACCCCCACCTTTCCTAGCAGCTTTACCACAAGAAAAATGTTTGGGTTTAGAAACAATGGTAGTCGCAGGCGAAACCTGTTCCCCAGAATTAATTACAAAATGGTCTAGCGGGCGGAAATTTATTAATGCATACGGGCCAACTGAATCAACGGTTTGTGCTACCATGATTGAATGTCAAGCCAATGGCAATTCACCACCGATTGGTAAACCCATCGCCAATACCCGCATTTACATCTTGAATGCCCAACACCAACTTTGTCCTCCCTGCATTCCCGGCGAACTGTGCATTGCTGGTAAAGGCTTAGCACGAGGCTATCTCAATCGCTCCGAACTAACGGCTGAAAAATTCATAGAAGTTGAACTTTTTGGCAAAACCGAACGTATCTACAAAACTGGTGACTTGGCTCAGTGGCTCCCGGATGGTAATTTGGAATACCTTGGACGTATTGACCACCAAGTTAAACTACGGGGTTTCCGCATAGAATTGGGCGAAATTGAAGCCGTAATTAGTCAACATGAGGCCGTCAAAGAAGCAATGGTAATATTGTATGAAGCGGATAGTAATAAACGACTAGTGGCTTATTTGACAGTTACTAATGAAAAATTTGGTGATTTAGCTGAATTGAAAGATGGGTTGAAAGCACAGTTGCCTGAATATATGATTCCAAGTCATTTTACTGTATTGGATAAACTGCCTTTAACTCCCAACGGTAAGATTGACCGAAAAGCATTGCCAGA
>Ga0233403_10000320_pt1 | contig 22536 bp, 15 predicted proteins | sample Na_oxic_1_MG_FD_179866 | JGI IMG/M metagenome (GOLD analysis project Ga0233403, IMG submission 179866) | Seawater microbial communities from Saanich Inlet, British Columbia, Canada - Na_oxic_1_MG | ecosystem: Environmental > Aquatic > Marine > Inlet | place: Canada: British Columbia | collected...
GAAATGACTAGCTTGGTAAATTTCACTTTATCAAACTTCCCGTCTGCACAAACAAAGGATGCACCACAATCCCCGTTTTCTTATCCGTATAAACCATTTCAAACCGTTGACGATTCTGCTCATCAACTACTTCCACAAATAAAACTAACCAAATCTCGCTTAACCCTAAATTTTTACCATATTTAGCTGCTTGCTTGAGGGCTTCACGATAGCCCGGTTGATTGGCAAAACTTTTTAATTCCAAGCCAAACAATTGCCCCGCATAACGTATTAATAAATCAATCGCACCATTACCCGTCGGGAATTCCGGAAAAACTTGTACACCATAATTACGGAAAAAACTAACCAAATAGAGATAAAAATGAAAATGAAAGACTGCCTCAAACACACGTAAATCATTTTTACGACGTGGGGCATCTTTTAAAACCATCTCTCGATTGGCTTGCAAATACTGCTCATATCGTTGTAACAAACGACGGATATCAATACTTTGATCAGTAATGGTATCTGACAAATCTTCAAACGGTGAGTATAATCCGTCTAGATTATTATACAATTCTCTGGCAAAATAGTCGAACAATTGCTTTTGTATGTATGGGCAAGGAAATTTGACATACATCACTCCTAAGCTGACTTGATCAACCGAAACGACTCCATTCATATAGAGAAAATTGATCATCGGATCACGGTAAGTAAATTTGATCTTCTCTTTGGTTTGGAACAGTTCCAAAACAAACTGTTTATAAGGCTCTTGTTTAGCCTTACTGATAATGTTCAGGATATTGTTATTGGGCAACAAATTTAAAGCATCTGCATAAACACCTTCAAAAAGTGTCATCGTAATCGGTTGAGCAGTTGCTTGATTATAAGTCTCCGTCAACAATTCCCCAAACCAGCATGTCAGCCCCGGTTGCCCTTTGAATTCATACCAGATTCGTTCGACAACTTCTGGTTCAATTTTTTGTTGCTGCTCCCGTTGATAACAATCAAAGAGATAAACAACTTCATCATGAGTCAAATTGGGAATCTGCAAGCTACGCTGGACATTGAATGGCGAACCTTTAACATTTTCGACTCCTAAGACCGCACGCACTCCAATCAAGGCGAGACCATGTAACAAATAATCTTTTTCAGCCGTTGATTTATTGGTTTGGCTGCGGCGAGTATTATAAATATGACGAAACACGGCAACTAGCCTCGCAATTACTGCGGAATCCAGAGCATCAAATTCGTCCAAAATCAAGAGCAAAGGCTTCGTGAGAGTTCCTCGTTTGAACAAACGATGAAAATCCTTTAACGAGTTGATGGTTAGTTGTTCTAAATTCAACTTTTCCATTAATTCCAGGGCAAAGAGTTGAGCCACTATATCGACATCTTTCTCTTCATAAAGAAATTGCAAACTGAGAAAAACGACATCAAATTGATCGTTTTGCTCAATGGTTGAGACCACTTCTTGCATTATCCAAGTTTTGCCGGTTTGGCGTGGTGCCCAGACGGTGATGTAATGTCCACCTTTGTCTGGATTCTTACCCAATAATTGTTGAAAGGCATTATCTATCAATTGCTTACGGGGTACATAATAATGCAATTCTCGATCAATTGGACCATAAGAGGAAAAATTTCGCATGTTTTACTCCAAGTTAGTACATTGGTAAGTAGATTATATCAGATGCTAGGGAAAAGGGATCAAACTCAATACGATTTTAGCTGCGATACTTAATTTTGCGACGCTAATTGTAGTATTTTTTCATTTTTGGAAGATATCTATCTCAACTCAAATTTTCATTTGCAGACTGTTGTTCAGAAATAGCCTTATTAATAAACCCATTCATTTTATTTTGAAAAATCTCTTTGCTAAATTTCTTTGCGTATGTCCGAATTTGCTCTGAATTGAAGTCATTAATATTTGTTTCAAATTTTTCCACCGTTTCAATTAAGCACTCTGGAGTTTGTTCTTTAAAAAACATCCCTGTAACACCCTCAACAACGGTTTCTAAAGCACCACCTTTGCCAAAAGCAATAACGGGTCGTCCAGATGCCATTGCTTCCACTGGTACGATACCAAAATCTTCAATACCCGGAAAAATAAGTGCTTTGCATTTTGAATAATATTCTTTAATTATTTCAAATGGTTGTCTATTTTTAAGTAAAATATTATCACCCGCTATTTTCCGAATCTCAGAAAAATGTTCACCTTCACCAATAATTACTAACTTTTTCTTCATTCGATTAAAAGCTTCAACCGCTACCTCCGTCTTTTTATAACGCACTAATTGCCCAACCATCAGGTAAAAATCTTCCGTTTTATCACTGATTTGAAATTTATCTATTTCTACCGGCGGGTGTATAACAGTAGCCGCTCTACGATAATATTTTTTTACTCGTTGTTTAACATAATGAGAATTGGTAATAAATGCATCAATTCGACTGGCTGTACTCACATCCCACATACGCAAGTAATGCATAATGGGAGGCATTAATAATCTTTTTAAAAAACCGGCTGATTTTCTATAATCCGGATACATATCCCAAAGATAACGCATTGGTGTATGAACATAAGAAATATGTAGAGAGGTAGGTGATGTAATAATACCCTTTGCTGGTCCTGATTCACTACTGATGATAAGATCATAATCACGTAAGTCAAGTTGTTCCAACGCAACTGGCATTAAGGGAAAGTAGGTTTTATAATAGCGTTTAGCAAAAGGGAGTTTGCTAATAAAAGTGGTTTGAATTTTATGTTGTTTTATAATATCTGAAATATTATCCGGATTATAAACATGGGTATAAATATCAGCTTGTGGAAACAATTCACAAAGGGATTCAATAACTTTCTCACCGCCTCGCATACTGACGAGCCAGTAATGAATGATTGCTACTTTCATTATTCTCCAACATAAAAATTAGTTTCTAAACGCTGCATAATTGGATAATCTAAAAATTCCCGCTGATAATCCCTTTGTTTCTCCAATAGCAAAAATATTCCCCATGCCATTGTTGGAAAAAGTCGCGCCAGAGGGCGTGCAATCATCGGTGGAAATGGATAAAAATTACTACCACCAAATGCTTTTAATTCATAACCTCCCGGGAAACAACTCTCAACAAATTTTAGAATATCACCTTTGGTGAAGGCTCTAATATGGGCAGAATTGGTTTGAATAGGTGTTGGTTGTTTTCCCAAGAGTAGTAATAAACGATTATGCAATGATGCTAAATTAGGTACACCAATAATCAATTTTCCCCCAATAGGTAATATTCGCGTAATTTCATGGAAAATCCAGAATAATTCTTTGGTATGTTCTAAAATCTGGTTAGCAATTACCACATCAATACTTCCATTCTCAAAGGGAAAAATATCCTGTTCAATATTTTTAGCGTAAACCTTAATTCCTTTTTCAGTAAGAATTTTAACATTTTCATCATAAGTCTCAATTGCCAACCTTTGACATGTATTTTGCGTTTCCCTAATTTGATTTGCTAAGGTTAAATCGTCACCTTTGCCCGCGCCAATATCTAAAACTGTTTCAAAAGGCATCGAAGACAATAAAAATGATTTTATATTATGTCTGCCGTAATTTAATGAACGATCAATCATTTTATGAATTCCTCTATAACCTCACAAGTTTTCTTAGCAGCTTTATTCCAACTAAATTGTTTTGCTCGCTCAATTCCTCTCAAACGCATCTCTTCTTGCAAATTTTTGTTGGCAAGCAGTTGTTCAATTTTATTAGCAATATCTTCAACGCTATATGGATCACAATAAATAGCAGCATCACCACAAACTTCAGGAAGAGAGGCAACATTAGAAACAATCACAGGGCAACCACAAGCCATTGCCTCTAATGGTGGAAGTCCAAATCCTTCATATAAAGACGGAAAAACCAAAGTTTCTGCATGAACAAAGTATTGATGCAATAACTTATTATTGACATAACCAGTAAAATGAACGCGCTGTTTTAATGAAGTAGCTTTTTTTTCTATGTTTGTATCACCAGTTATAAATCCTTCTTTTTTGCCTACAATGATTAAATCGTGGGGAATTTTATTGGCTAATAATTCAAATGCTTCTAAAAGTCGTCCTAAATTTTTATGTTGTTTTACATTGCCAACATAAAGCAAATAAGGTTTGTTATGAGGGCGTTTTTCTTTTCTGATTTCAAACCATTCTTTGTTGACTCCATTATAGATAACTGTAATTTTATTAGGATTAATGCCGGTTAATCTTATTAATTCATTAGCTGAAAATTTAGAGACGCAAATAATTTTATTTGCCCTGTATTTAATAGCTGTAAATAAGGCTTTTGCATAGAGTCGTTTATGTATTCCTCCCACATATTTAGGCATCGCCAGATGAAAAGCATCATGAACAGTAACAAGCAGTTTTCCTGAATAAAAAATTGGAATATTATAGTGAGGAACCCAAAGTAAGTCAGTGTTTGCTGATTTAGCAAATAAGAACTGTTCAGAAATGGAATAAATCGGAGCTTCGCAATTTTCTACCGTGACATTATTTTTATTAGCCCAATCGTAATTCAATATCTCAGTTTTTTTGCCGACTAAATGAAAATTGGTTTCAGGATATGCTTTAAGAATATTCGGAATTAGATTGATTAAGTAAGTACCAATCCCGGAGGCATGCAACATTCGTAGATCAATTTTTATAAGCATGGAAATTTTAAGTTCTTCGCTCCGAAGGAGATGAAACATCAATAGCCTTATGTGAAACTTATGGAACTTGGGCTTGATGCTTTTAGCTTTGCTCTATAAAGCGCGAATGGATAAGCGAGAAAAAAGATAAACCAAGGGAAATAATTTCCTTCTCCAATTATACGTTGGTGAAAATTAAAAAATACGCCACACACAAAAATACTGAATGAAATCCATGCCAATTCGTTTTTATATCTTAATAATCGAGATATTTTTCTAAAATAGCTAACAAACAGTAATAAAGTTAGAATCATGTATGCAATCCCAAATTGTGCAAATGTATACAACCATGAAATTTCACTGGTTACTGGAATTCCATATATTTCAGCAGTTCCCCTTGTAGTCAGATTAATCTCGCTTAGATAAGCTATATTAGCTTCAATATTTTTTTCGACTGCAAAACCATGTCCAAGAAAATATGATTCTCTAATTGAAACCATAGAATTTTGAATAAAAAACCATGTATCCGTTTGATAACTATCAGAACCCAATATTAATAACATTTCAATAAATCTATCTTTAAAATAAATTATTATAAAAAGAAATGACAGAGAAGATACAAAAAATAGTAATAGTTTTCTTTGTGTTAGCCTGATTTTCAACGATGGTATTTTAATAAAAAATGCAAAAATCAAAACCAAGGCAATACAAATATACGCAGATTTTGAAGTTGAGGCAATTAACCCAAGTAAATTAATAATTGTTAGAAAAAATATATAGTTGTTTTGTTTAATCCCACTATCAATTTTAAATAATCCAATAAGGAATCCTATTCCTGATATCAAACCAGCAGTCTGTGATGTATTACATATTCCGGGTACTCTATAAATACCAGAATACTGATACATCGAATTCGTTATATCTAAACCAACAATAGAGAAATGACTATATATCTGAAGCGGAGTTAAGAATCCATAATACATACCAATCATTTGGTATAGTATTACAATACTATTTATCGCAGCATAAATAAAAAACCAATTAGAAATTTTATAGTAGGTATTAACATTACAAGACACTGCCAGAATAAATACCATATATATCATGAAATTATTTTTGAACACCGCTAATAACGAATAAACCTCCATGCCTCTATATAAAGATATAGCCGCAAATATAATCCCTACTATAAACATAGTATATATAATTAAGGTATATTTATAGATGTTGCGTGCAAATATCCCAATAGCAATTAAGACTATAATAATCAATAATATGTATTTGCTCAATTTTTCCAAATTAATAATATAAAAAGCCAAGTCATTAGGCATAATCCTAGGAAAAAAATAGGTAATTGGTTCCATTAGCAAAACCAATAATATATATGAAGCCACAATATTGTCGGTTAACTTGTTTTTCATTCGCATTTCAAGGCTGCTATAATTTAACTAAGGATGATTTCTACAATACAGGAAATTCTTTCTTTCCAGCTATTATTCTTTGCATACGCTTTATTATATACCCACTCATTTTTTGTCTCCGTGAGGGCCTTATTTAAGGCAGAAATAAATTCATCTTTCCCGGATGCCAACAACGCCGGAGAATTCAAAGATTTTAGTTCATTCCATTCTATTGAAACGACTGGCAATCCTGCTGCCATATATTCATATAATTTAATCGGGCTCACACTTTCAATCAATGGTATTCTTTTGAAAAAAATCGCGCCTACATCACTGTGGTGTAAATAGTTGGGTAATTCTCTATATGGTTTTGGGCCAAAAAAATGTACATTTGGTAGATTTTCAACTTTTGAAATATCAGTACGTACTGGTCCAATTATGATAAAGGATACTTCAGGCATTGCGTGAGATACTTCAGCTAACAAATCACAATCAAACCAATTTTCAATAGCACCTATATAAGTGACTCTTGGTTTTGGAATATTCTTTAAGTCATCTGGTTGAATACTAGAACTTTCGGTTGCAAAATGTGAATAGTCAACGCCATTAGGAATATAAGACACATTTGTCGCGGCATATTTTTCCTGCATAATTTCAATAAGTGGTTTTGAAGTCACAATGACTTGATCGGCTTGCTTGATACCTTTTTTAATTAACTGATTGATTACTTTAGGACTATGTTCAAATTCCGCGACATTATCAGTCAACCTTAAAATAATTTTATCAGCTTTAACTTGTTCAATCAGCGGCACAAAGCGTGGATCACCTATTAAAAAAGCATCATATTGGCCATTCTGGTTTAATTTATTGAGTAAATTAGGTAAAGTCCATTTTACAGTCCGATTAGCAGATGCGATGTTATCAAATAGTGGTAATTTGACTAAAGGTGAGAGCGTAAAAGGCACATAAGTATATAAGTTTTTGGTTTCTTGAATGCCACCATGCAAATAATTTGAAAAGCGGTTTTGTACTTCTTTTCTTTTTTGGGTTGCAAGATAAGCTAAATGTAGCGGTGATAAATACCAAGAAATATAAGTAATTTCGTGACCTAGTTCTGCCAATCCCCGTGCAATATGGTGGCAACCTACTTGAAATAATGATCGGTAGTGGGTGTGTTCTGCCATTAGGATTTTCATATTATTGAAATTCTCTTTGTTGACAAATCATTTTTTTAGTTAATATGACAGAACTATCAAACGTCGTCTCAAAAATGACTTGAGCATCACAATCCTTGATAAAATCTGCCATACTAATACTGTATGAATCAACATGTTGGCTATCATCAATTAAATAGAAGTCTTTCAAAGAGAGTTGTGCTACATCTTTTTGGTAATTGATTGCAAAAAAATCTCTATTCTCGTTGTAAAAAGCAAACCAATGTGTTGAATATCCAACTACCGGCAAGTCATCTTTTGGTACACTTTTCCGAATCACCTTTAAATATTCATTAAACTCAAAATGGTTATACTTAAAGTAAACGAAGCCATATTGAGGAAGTAACATTGCAAATATTAAAGCAACTGATAAATAAGAATGCTTTAGGTATTTTGAAACCACCACTATCAGTAGTATAAATGCTGGATAAGCATAAATAGCATAATGAAAATTTGGTCTTCTTATAATAAATGTGCTTATTAAAACCAAAAGTATAAAAATACCAACAAACTGTTCGGTTCGATAGAGTTTTTTTGCGATAAAAATATAACAACTTATTGATATAACAACTAATTCTGGAATATGGCGGTAATATTTAGTCGTAAAAAAATACGCATATAAGTAATGATTTACTTGGTCTTTGAGATTAGTCGCTTGAGCAACTATGGATAATATCTCTGATAAATTTTCATGATGAAAGGCTAAATAGTAGAAAATACCAATAATTAATCCTAGGGAATATAACCACCATGCTGATCGTTTATCTTTAGCCCTATAATTAGAAAGCAAATAAGCCAAAACATATATTCCAGACATTGCACCACCCATTAAATGAGTTTCCAATGCGACCATTGATACAATACCAGAGATAAAAAAAGCTTTATAAACAGCTAAAAATGTCGCTAGTGATACTAAAAAAAATACCAAAGCATCAACACGAGCCTTATTGGCTGCAGCAAAATTTGGTTCCAAAATTAAAAAAAGTAATATAAAGGCAAAGGCTATATTACGAGAATATCCCATTTTTAGTAGGAGAAAAAACCATAATAACGCCGACATCCATATTAGTATGGTAGATATGATACGTGCATTAGAAAGCTCCCACCCAAATATATTCAGTATAGAACCATATAACCACGCATGAGTTTTAGCAAAATAAAAACCACTTCCAGCACCAAATACCTTGTCATATTGTATATTATCAATTAAATAATAATATGTATTGGATAATACCCAAGCATTATCAATATCATAAATAGCATAAATGCCATGAAGAAAATAGTACACAAAACCACATATAGTGACTCCTAATATCAATACTATGCTATCTTTTTCTTTAAAGTTTATTAATTTATTCATAAGATTATTAGGTTTAATTTCTGTTTATTTTTACTTTTAATGAAAACTTTGCTTGTTTTTTCAACAACCCCATACCCTCCGGAAAACACTGCATCCTCACATCTCCATTCTCCAGCATCAGCCAGCAACCGGATTTTCTTTCCTCTACTATTCAACAATACACTTCGCTCCTCAAGTTTCACTCTCACACTCGGTGCCAAAGTAAAATTAATCATCACCGATTCTGTACCTTCATATTTATCGCGTATCTGCATTGTCTCAGAAGAAGGCTCTATTTTAATCTCTCGTTGATGCAGTTTGCCAAATCCACGATGTTCCATTTTAATCTTATATTCACTATGTTCTGTTACTTTAGCATAAGCCTTTTCCGACAGACTAAATAGTTGTGTTTGTTCTAATTTATTTTGTTCTTTGTCTTCAACAATCAGCGTATTATGACTAGCTGTGACGCGAAATTTATTGCGTTGTTTAGGTAGCGGTGTATAAATATAAGTGCCCGGATCAACTATAAACGGCACATCATCTACACACAATTCAAACGATAATTGATCATTATGAGCATGTCCACCGTTACCATTTTGTCCCACTGAACCACAACGCACAATCAAATAAATTCGTTCAGTCTTATAAATATATAAACCAAAATCGGGATAGTAATTTCCTTGCCTTTCTGTGACTTTAAAACTTGGTTTAGGTTTTAATAGATTTGATTCTATTGACGCAAAGCCCGCAAATTGTGTAAACGCTTTATGTTCAAATAAAGTATTGATTGCCGCTACAAGGTGACGATGATCTAAAACCTCTTCCAACCAATATTCTGTTAACGGTTCATTATAATTCCTTAAATTGAGATAACGTGCCTTAGCTTCTACAAGTGTCAACTTTTTATAAATCGGAAACAATTTCAAAAAACGCCCACTGTCATTATCGCCAATTTGAGGAATTAAACCATCTGGGCGCGTAATGTCCATTGTAAATTCAGATATCTTTTGTAAACGTTCAATGTACCAACTCGGAATTTTTTGCTTATGCTTAGGTAAAGATAAAATCAATAGCGTCGCATAAATCACCAATTCCCCGGACAGACGATGATAACTGGTGGATGCCTCAAAATTGCTGCCATCAGGATGAAATTGAGTTTTCACTTCTTTAATGATTTCATCTATTGCAAAGTTTAGCCAAGTATCCACTTCTTTTGAATTGGGTAAATAAGCTGCTATATACAATAAACCTACAATGTCTGACAAATAATGATTACTGCGTAAATCTGGTGACCATTCCAAATTGTTAAAAATATGCTTACCATGCTCATAAACACTGCGCTTAAACAACCGCATAAAATTTTCATCAAATTCTGCTCCATAAGCACAAAATAAATCATAAGCCACTAGCCAGTTCGATATGCGTATCCCCACATCCATTGTGCAACGCCAATTAACGCCAAAACGCGGCGGATTCATCGCCATAAAATCTAATATCTGATTACGAAATTCACGCGGATAAATCTGCGCTTTATCAGTCAAGGCATATTGAAAAGCCAATTGAGGCAAATGCTGCATCCGCGCCAATTCCCAAGGCACTTTGACATCAACACCTAATTTATCTCCATAAGTAATATCTTGATACCAAGTCGTTTCACTCCAGCGATAGCCCAACTTAAAATCTAATTGCCAATCAATCAACGTATAATCTTTATCAATGAAAGCCAAAATCCGTTTTGATTCGGTAAGATTAGCGACATTAACAGTTGCTGTAGAACTTCCCATCTCATAACGATAGTCTTCCAAACCTCGGCAAGACATTCCATGCTTTACTTGCACCCAGCCAGAACCTAATAAATCAAAACGGTGTTGTAGGTAATGCGAGGTAATGCCGCTGAACATTTCTGACATTGAGACTAACTGCTCAACCTCTACTTTAGAAAAATAATGATGCAATGCCTCATCTATCAATATCTCAGAATAAGTCGAATGAGACATATCATGTTGACGCTGATACTGTTTTGTAATATAGCCCTGAGCCTTTCTTGCCGCTTTTTGGATTAGGATGTGCGGAGGTAACGTTAGGGCACGGGTTAGGTAGTGTTTTATCTTTGACATGTTTTTATTTTTTCCAAAATCCTTTCCACATGCCGTTCCCAAGTATATTTAACCACGACTTCTTGTCGTGCATTTTTACCTAATTTTATCCGTAGCGTTTTTTTATCAGCAACAATGGCAATAGCATTCGCCAACGCTTCCACATCACCGGGTGGCACTAAATAAGCAGTCTTATCATGTTCTAAAACTTCACCGATTTGCTCCAAATCACTGGCAATAATTGCTTTTCCCATACCCATATATTCAAACAATTTAGTGGGGCTACCAAAAAATTTGCTACCATCTGGATTTGGAATATGCGGAGATAGAAAAATATCACAAGCTGCTAAATAGTTTGCTCCTTTTTCTTGGGCAACGCTACCAGTCAATATGACATTTTGATGGTATAAAGATTGATTAATCACTTGCTGCACTTGAGGCATCAGTACACCATCACCAATCAACAGAAACCTAACAGCAGTATCCGGGTACAGTTCAAAAAAGCGCACTATGGCTTGTGCCATTTCTACCACACCGTGCCATTGTCCAAAAGTGCCTATAAATCCAACCACCAGTTTATTATCTAGGTGATATTTTTTACGAATAGCATTTCCACTGATAGCCGGGGAATATTTTTCGGGGTCAACGCCGTTTGGATTGACAAGTATTTTATGTTCTTTTATACCGCGTTTAAGTAATTCATTTTTCATGGCTTGACTCACAACAACGACTAAATCAGCGGCATTTAAATTTAATAACTCAATTTTATGGATGAGTTTTTCGTGAAAAAATCGCTTACCCCAGTTTCTTCCCATCCAAATAAAAGAACCATTGTATTCACAAACATAAGGTATTTTATATTTAGTTTTTAGGTAAACCCCAACGTAGCTGCTTAAACTGTAACGCTGATAGATAAACGACGGATAATAATTTTCAAATTTGGATTCTAAGCATTGAATGAGTTGTTTGTTATAAATGAATTCAGGTATATTGGGCAAATTACGCCCTAGCTCATAAGTTGGACTATATATCTGAAAGTTATCGTCTTTCTCAACCCCTACTAGATAATCGCTACTGACAACTTGAACTTGCTTTCCAAGTGTTCTAAATCCATTGATTACACCACTGAGATGACCGACTGAACCACCATTTTTTAGATTAAACCAGTGATCGGTACGCAAAAAGAGAATTGAGTTAAACTTCTGCTCAAATCCGTCAATAGTCTCTTGTGGTTTACAAAGTTTTTTGAGTAAAGTTGTTTTTCTGGCATGAAACCAATACAGAAAAGGCCATGCTAATAAATCTTTGAAAAGGTTTAAAACCGTTTTTATAATTGATTGCTTTGGTAAAATTTCTCCGGTGATATCTTTCCATTGGTAGTCACGTTGTCCAGAAATATATAAATAAAGTTCAAGTACATCACGATAGGAGATAGCTCTAATATTTGTGACAAAAATTTGCTTTATATTATGCTTGAACAATCGCCTTGCACGAATATAATCGGTAATATCTTGTTTTGTAATATTTTTTGGATTAGCATACATTATTTTTTACCATGAAATACTGGGTTAATATTGTTTAAAAATGCGTATATACTGCACACGGGCACAATTGCTGTATGCCAAATCTGAAGGTTTGGGCTCCATAATACCAGATAATTTGTACTTCAGTACCGAACAACTAATTGCATAACTAATTTTTTATGATTTTGGTTGTATAAACTGAGATAAGAACAAAAATAATAAAGTAAGACGCTGAAGATACAATTGACGCTCCTTTGATACCATAGATTGGAATAAAAAAATAGTTAAAAAAAATATTAAATAGTGTCGTGAATAGCCAGAAATACACCAATATTTTGGGGAGTCCAATACTATTAAGAAATTGTACTACAATAGTTTCTATCGCCAGAAAAAATATTCCAGGCAATAGAAAAATGAAAGCAGTAATAGCCGGAGAATATTCTTTACTAAACAGCAAATTCACAACCGGTGATGCTAGCACGGTTGCTAACACTGTTATACAGAGCATTATCATCCCAGTTATAATCGTAGCTGTGCGAGTTTTCTTCCATTTCTCATCTATATTGTTTATTGCCGAAATTTTTGGGAATAAAATCATTCCTACCACTACCGGCAACATGTAAACCATGTCTGCCATTGTTGCTGCAATAGAATAATAGCCAGCCTGCTCTGCACCTAAAAGGTATTGCACCATTAGCAAATCTACCCTCAACACCATAAATCCCAAAAAGGCTACTAAATATGCTTTAAAACCATAACGAAGATTTTTTTTAAATAAACTGATTGAAGGTTTTGGAAAATGTTTCAAATGACATTTTAATTTCGCTAACCCCCAAATGAAGCTAATGATTAACGCAACTAATCCCATCAAAAATATATTCTCAACCGAGACAGCGTCTACTAATATTACTATAGCTATAAGGCTTACACCAAGAATTTTTGTGACGACTTCAATGAAGTTATAGGTTCTAATCTCGTGAATACCAATTAGCAAGTTTTGCATAAGGAGATAGGCTAGTCCAATCGGTATCCATATTAACGCCATCATCAGCAAAACACCATTAATAGGTGCTAAATTGGGCCAAAAAGTAAATACACACCATGCTAATGCAGCACCAAAGCCACCAACAACAAAACTTACCACTATCGTGTTACCCAATAGCGTTGGCAATAGATTATGATCTTGTGCCACATAGTATGTGTTTGACGCATGTAAACCAAGGTTGCTAAATTGAACACCGATAGTCCCCACAGCTAGGGCAACAGCGTAAAGCCCTCGGCCCTCAGGGCCAAGAATCCTTGCTACGATAACTGTGGTAATCAAGCCAATAGCAATGATAACAATACGTGCTGCAAAGGTTTCCGCTATCTTACGAATAAAATCAGATGCAATCGCCGGCGATAGATATCCTCTTATCTTCACTCTACATATTCCTTCCACCAAAGCGCAAAATTCAATAAATACCACACTTGTGGTCCATTTCCTTGATTAATAAGTCGCATAACTTCTATTTTATCTAAAAAATCGGTTTTATCACAAAAAGTATTAAGTTCTTGGCGCGTTTGCTCACCCAGCTTATCAAAAAACCATTCGTACACTGGTACACCAAAGCCTTGTTTTTTTCTATCTACCAACTCATCTGGAATTAAACCACGTACAGATTTTTTTAGAATGGATTTAAGTACACCATTTTTTGTTTTAATTGAAGCTGGTATGCTCATAGCGAGTTCTACAAATTTATGATCTAAAAATGGCACACGTCCTTCTAGGCTGACTCCCATGCTCATTTTATCGACACGCATCAACAAAAGCTCTGGGAGACGAAGATTAAGATCAAGATAACTCATCCAATTTAAATGAGAAGTATCCCACGCATTTTCTTCAAAACGCTGCCGAATGGGTTTAAGTGCCTCCCATGAAGTGTAACCTGCAAAACGCTCACGTAAACGGGGAGATAATAATCGCTGTTTTTGAGTTTCAGTAAACGCCTCGGCTCCACCCCAAAATATGGGTTGATTTACTGAACCACGACGCAGCCATTCATAAGGTTTACTTCGTTCTTTTCCTATCAAACGTAATCCCCAAAGCCCTAATTTTTTAGCAGCTACAGACAATGGTAAATCATTATATTGCTGAAGTCTTAACATCCTTTTCCAATCAGGATATCCCCAAAACAATTCATCTGCACCTTCGCCCACTTGACAAACGATAACACCATTGTCACGTGCTAATTTAGAAACATAATAGACTGGAACACATACTGGATCAGCAATCGGCTCATCCTGCAAATGTACCATTTGAGGGAGAAAATCTATCAGATCATCAATATTGAGCAATCGTTCATGATATTCAGCATTAACGATATCAGCCATCTTACGTGCATAGTGCAACTCATTTTGATAGCTTTGGTATTCGCCCTGATATCCAATCGAAAAAGTTTTAAGCGTTTTCCCTTCACCTTCCGAAAATAGGGCAGCGTTAGTGCTGGAATCAATCCCCCCGGAAAGAAATACGCCTACTGGCACATCGCTGACTTTACGCAATTTTACTGCCGTTCGCAATTCTGCCAAAATGCGTTCTGCAATTTCAGCTTCCGCCATCTCAGTAAGTGGTGTAGTATGTTCCCAAACATCCCAATAACGGTTTTCTCGAATATCACCATTTTCTCTGACACGCAGCCATGTCCCCCCCGGTAATTTTTTGATGCCATCAAATAATGTATTTGGAGCTGGCGTGGTCAAAAAAGACAAGTAATGATAAAAAGCCTCTTCATTTACTGCTCGTTTCTGCTCTGTATCTTGCAACAATGCCTTTATCTCAGAGGCAAAGGTAATACGTCCATTATGAACACTGTAATATAAGGGCTTAATACCTATACGATCACGAATCAACCACAATTCTCGTTTTTTAGCATCCCATAATGCAATCGCAAACATTCCTCTGAATTGATGAATACAATCAATTCCCCACTGTTCAAAGGCATGAAGAATAACCTCCGTATCAGAATGGTCGGTTTTCCACTGATGTCCACCCAACTTTTCTAGTTCTTGACGGATTTCGGCATGGTTATAAATTTCACCATTAAAGCTGATCCACAAGGTTGCATCCTCATTACACATTGGCTGAATGGCAGCGTCAGAAAGATCAATAATAGACAAACGACGATGCCCTAAACCCACGCGCCTATCCTTTGAAACATAAGTACCTGCACCATCTGGTCCACGGTGGATCATGGTATCACGCATTTGGGTGATGTAGGGTTTGGTGATTTTGAAGTTATTGAAGCTGTAAGCTCCTATTATTCCACACATTTGTTATTTTATAAATTCCCAAATCAAGAAAAATGGCTTTTAAATAAATTTTTCCACCTCAAAAGCAATCTCCATAGCCTGCACTTGCTGCCACAACGGAATTACCCATTCACCACCCTGCTTAATCGCCTTAGCAAACTTTTCTAATTCTTGCTTTTGCCCTTTATCCACCGTTTTGCTTTGAATGCCTTTAATTTTCCTTCCCACAATATCCAATTTCCGATAATCATTCATTACCAACACTTTGCCATCAACATAAACTTCCATTTGTTCTTTAGGATATTTATTAGTTCCCAAGGCAGTATAAGTTAGTGTTGCAATTGAGCCATCTTCAAAATCCATAGTTGCCACAAAATTATCGTAACGCGAATAATAATTAGTTTTTGGTTTTATCGCATGAGCAGTGACTTTAATGACTTTGCTATCAGTAAAATAAGTAAATAAATCATAAATATGGCAAGCTTCACCAATATTGCGTCCACCACCTTCTTCAGTATGTACCCAATGATCTAAAGGAATATAACCAGCATTCATGCGATAATTTATGATCATTGGATTACTGCGATTTTTGGTTATTTCTTGGATGCGTTGTGCATGAGGTGAAAAGCGACGGTTAAATCCAGTCAGTAAGATTGGGGCTGTTGCATCTGAGTTTTCATAAAATGCAATAATTTTTTGCAATTCATCTTGGTTAGTTGCCAGTGGTTTTTCGACTAAGACATGTTTTCCTGCCTTGATAGCTCTGAGCGTCATATCAGCATGTAGATTATGACGGGTAGTAATCAATACCGCATCTACTTTTTTGTCATTAAGTATTTGTTCATAATCGGTGCTGGCATAATTGGCTTTGAATTGTTTAGCTGTGGCATTAGCATTATGTCCGGTACGGCTAACAATGGCTTGAATATGATAATCTTCAGAAAGTGTTTGTAAATTTGGTAGGTGCATTCCTTTAGCAAAGCCGCCAGCTCCGATGATGGCCATTCTTATTTTATCTTTTCCTGCCACTGATGCTTGTGGATTGGGAATGGTTCGTTTAATTTCTGTATCTTGAGGATAAGATAGTAGCACCATCAAGGGTTTAGTTGAACTATCTTTCAATGCTTCATAGGCTTGTGGTGCTTGTTCTAAGGGGTAAGTTTTTGCAATTAAGCTTTTTATATTCAGTTTAGTTTCTGCGATTAAACGTAAGTATTCTGCCATATTGCGATTTTCTGTCCAACGCACATAAGCAACCGGATAATCTAAACCTTGCTTTTCATAAATCTGATCATAACGGCCGGGACCATAAGAAGTTGAAATAAAAAAATCCAACTCTTTTTGATAAAAATCCGCCCGGTTTAAATGCAAACCAACATCACCTATTAAAACAACACGGCCTTTTTTACGGCACATATTAAAAGCACTGGATACCACTTCATCAGAATCTGTAGCGGCAGTAATAATAACACCATCGGCTCCAATACCATCAGTCAGTCTGACAATTTGTTCAATATCATTATCTTCAGCCGGATGAATACCAACATCCATACCTAAGTTTAGAGCCAGTTGAAGACGTTCTTTGTCAAGATCAGTCCCAATCACGCGGCAACCATTGGCTTTAAGCATTTGGACCGTGAGTTGCCCTAAAATTCCCAAGCCAAGCACGACAAAGGTTTCACCTAGCGTTGGTGTCGCACGACGTACACCTTGCAAGGCAATGGCCCCTAAGGTAACGGTACTTGCTTCTGGAAATCCTAAATTATCAGGAACGGGTACGGTGAGATTACGCGGTACACCAATAATTTCAGCATGATAGGCACATTGGGCACCAGCACATGCAACACGATCACCGGCTTGTAAGTCATCAATATCTGCTCCAACTTCTAATACAACTCCAGTTGCAGAATAACCAGTTGGATTTCCAGATGCAAGTTTACCGTTTATCACGGAACGAGTTTTAGATAAACCTTGTTTAGTTACCATTTGTACAACTTTTTTGACATTTTCAGGTTGTTTAAGTGCTCGTTTCCACAAAGGTGTACCACTTACTTTTACACCGCTCATCTCGGTACCAATAGATATACAAGAATGATTGACTTGTACTAAGACAGTGCCCTGTTCAACTTTTGGAACTGGTACTTCTTCTATGATGGTTTTTCCTTGTTTTATTATGACTTGTTTCATTTCAATTAATTCGTTTGATCTTATTTTTTAAAAGCGAATAAAAACACAAATAAAATGAAAAAAAGGAGATGACATAAGGAATAAGATGGTATTTTGCTTCAACATGTCCAATCAGCACACCGCCATAAATCAGGATAGATATTGATAGTAATAATGCTATTTCAGGATTTCTATGTTTTAGAGTAAAATAGAACAATATTACACCACCTAAAAATAGAACAATGATCACATCGTGGGCCTTTTTAAATAGTTTTAGAATAACCCATGAATCGACCCCAACTTCTTTGAGATATGTGGAGGTATTCGCTGTTGTTGCCTCTTCCAATTTGGTCTTCTCCAACTGCCATGAAAGAAACTTTTGATTAAATAGGGTCTCTATTCCCCAATATTGATCTGATTTTAAGAGTTTTGGAATTCTTTTTAGGGCATTTTGTATTTTTACATAAGGGTGTTCTTCAAGATATTTTCTATATTCTGGAGCCAATACGTCAAAGTATTTTGGAGACGTTATGTCAAGTAATTTACCATTTTTTCCAGTAATATGGTGGCTTGAAATTTTTTGAGTGGCCATATTCATAACGAACCCGTCATTAAGTCGAGCAAAATTTTCATCGAACTCTCCAAGTGCTGCAATATTTCCGTGATTTCCCCAGTATCTTGTTTCAATGTATTTATTAAACTCAATATAGTTTCTTATAATATAAGGAGATAAGACTAATATAGGTATTAAATATATTGCCATTACACAAATAGCAGCATATTTAATTTTAACTTGCAATATTTCTTGATTCAGCTTGTAGAAAATGTATAAAAATGCAATAAACCATAAGTACTTACTTAAAATATGGGGCATTTCATGAATGTATGAACCTATTCCCAATATAATACCTGCAAGTAGAAAATTACGAATTGATATTTTACTAATCAAAAAGTAAAGGGCCAGAATCACACTCCAAAATCCCCATATTTCCTCACTTGGATAGGAGGCAAGGAAGGAAATGGGTAAACAAAATGTGTAAATAACCATTGCTGCAATGGCTAGCCTTTCATTCTTAAGGATACAAAGGAATAGTTTATAAATAATAAATAGGAATAGTACATTAAGTATTATTTGTAAAATACGAATAGCATCATAACTATAAATACCCGTTATACGCCAGATACCAGCTAATATTACCCCATAGCCGGGGTTTCTTTCAAAAGCTGGGTAGGAGGTTTTCCAATCAACTGTCGAGAAATCTAAGTCTTTTGGTTCATAGAGCCTATTATCCGCATTTTGTGAGGTTCCAATAATTTCTCGTATTTGTAAATTATTACTCAGCCCTTTTCCTTCTAGGATATTTAATGCAATATTTGCATGATTAACTAATAATCCGGCATTCCAATAAGTTTCCTTGTTAAGAAAATATTGTGTTAAATGTATTAATAAGCTAACAACAATTATTGATATAATCCAAATTTTTTTATTCTTCATAATTAAACCTTGTGTTTCAAAATAGTTTCAATTACCATTCCTAACTCTTCTTCAGTTATATCATTAAAAAATGGCAATCGTACCAACCGATTACTCACATTTTCCGTAATGGGACAATGATATTGTTCACCGCCTAGTTTACGCCCCATATCGGATTTATGCAATGGCAAATAGTGAAAGACGGCTGAAATCCCCTTTTCTTTCAGATAGTTTATAAAATGGGTGCGAATTTCCAACGATGGCATCAACAGGTAAAACATGTGGTAAGCTTGTTCACAATGCTCTGGAATAATAGGCAAACGCACATTATTTGCAATAGCCCAATCTTTTAGATGTTCATAATAATAATTCCAAATAGTTTGACGTTTAATTTGGATTTTATTGGCTTCATTCAATTGAGCATAAAGGAAAGCGGCGAGAATGTCGGAAATAACATAACTGGAACCTTTATCCACCCATGTATATTTATCAACTTCGCCACGAAAAAATCGGGAACGATTGGTACCTTTTTCACGGATAATTTCGGCTCTTTCAATATAGAATGAATCATTAATGAGTAATGCGCCACCTTCACCACAGGTGATATTTTTAGTTTCATGAAAGCTTTGGGTTGCAAATGTTCCAAAGGTGCCTAAATATTTTCCTTTGTATTTACCATATAGTCCATGGGCATTATCTTCAATTAATATTAAATTATGCCGCTTGACAGTATCCATAATACTATCCATTTCACAGCCAACGCCAGCATAATGAACCAGTACAATAGCACGAGTACGCGGTGTGATTAAGCTTTCTAATTTGGTTTCGTCAATATTGAAGGTATCAGAACGAATATCCGCAAATACTGGCTTTGCACCGTGCATCACAAAGGCTAAGGCGGTGGATACAAAGCTATATGAGGGCACAATGACTTCATCACCCGGTTGCAAGTTTAGAAGAATAGCTGCCATTTCCAACGCATGGGTGCAAGATGTGGTCAGCAAGACTTTTTCTACACCTAATTGTTCTTCAAGTTGAGTTTGTGTTTGTTTACCAAACGGCCCATCTCCGGCTATAGACATATTAGCAAAAGCTTCGGCAATTAGTGCGGTTTCATTACCTACCCAACAGGGGCGATTAAAAGGAATGTTCATATTTTGCGTTCTAGTATCGTCATGGCGTACATGCAATTTGGCCTTTGAAAAAACATTTTGTGCAAGTTTTTGGTATTGATAATTTACCATTTATTAGTGAATCAACAACAAACACTTCCAGTCTGCACAAACTGTGGATGCACAGTCACATCCATTTCAGTATAATCAGCTTCAAACCGTTGGCGATTCGTATCGTCAACTGCTTCAATAAATAACACTAGCCAGATTTCCGATACTTTCAAACGTTTTCCATATTTAACTGCCTGACTGAGTGCCTTTTTATACTGGCGCTTATCAGCAAAACTCTTCAACTCTAAACCAAACAACTGTCCAGCATAATGTATCAACAAATCAATTTCCCCATTGCCCGTTGGAAATTCTGGATGAATTTGTGTTTCATAATTGCGAAGAAAACTGACCAGATACAGATAAAGATGAAAATGAAAGACGGCTTCATAGACACGTAAATCATCTTGACGGCGGGGCGCATTTTTTAATACCCTCTCTCTGTTGGTTTGTAGATATTGTTCATATCTGACCAATAATTGACGGATGTTAAGATGGTTATCGGTAATTGTATCTGATAAATCCTCAAATGGACCATATAAGCTATCCATTTCACGATAAAGTTCTCTGGCAAAGTAATTGAATAATCGCTTCTGTACAAAGGGACAAGGAAATTTGATATAATTTTCTCTCAAGCTTACTCGTTCAACGTCCACTATCCCATTCATATAAAGAAAATTCATGATGGGCTCATCATAGGCGAATTTGGTTTTGGTTCGGGTTTGGAATAGTTCTAAAACAAACGCTTTGTAAGGTTCTTGTTTAGCCTTAGCAATAATGTTTAAAATATTATTGTTAGGTAATAATTCAAGTGCAGCAACATAAACCTCTTCAAAATACGCCATGGTAATGGCTTGCTCAGGAGCTTGATTATAAGTCTCTGTCAACAATTCTCCAATCCACCCAGTTAAGCCAGGTTGTCCTTGAAATTCGTACCATAAGCGTTCGACCACTTCAGGTTCTATCAACTGAGAACGCTCTCGTTGATAACAGTTGAACATATCAGCGACTTCACCATGAGTCAAATTAGGAATATGTACACTACGTTGAATATTGAAAGGTGAACCGTTCACATTTTCTATCCCTAAAACAGTGCGTACTCCAATGAATGCCATGCTGTGTAATAGGTAATCTTTTGCAGCGGTGGCTTTATCGACTTGGCTTTGACGAAGATGGTAAATATTACGAAAAAAACTGACTAGCCCTGCAATAACGGCTTCATCAAGCCCATCAAACTCATCCAAAATCAAAATCAACGGTTTATGGAGCGTTTCCCGTTTAAACAGAAGATGCAAATCCCCTAACGTGTCGATTATGAGGTTTTCTAAACCCAATTTTTCTATCAAGCGTTGGGCTAATATTTTAGCCACTTGATTGATATCAGAAACGAGATAGATATCTTGTAAAGGTAGGTAAACCACATCAAATCGGGTATCTTGTTGAAGAATAAAAAGAACTTGTTGCATAATCCAAGTTTTGCCAGTTTGACGAGGTGCCCAGACAGTGATGTAATGTCCACCTTTGTTGGGATCATCGCCCAACAGTTGTTGCAATGCTCCTTCTATTAATTTTTGACGGGGAACATAATAATGTAGTTCTTTATCAATTGGACCATAAGATGAAAATTTTCGCATGTTTTAAGTTCCAGAACTAGATTCATTGCTAATTCTTAGTATTAGCTAACCTTTGGTTACCATGATTTTGATTTTACCAGCAATATCTGGTTTAACAGCAATCCGATCACGAATTAATACGCTTTTTAGCAACCATAATAATACTACCACCTGCCAGATTAGGCATCCAAGACGCAAAACGATTTTCCAGCATGGTTATTTTCAGCAAAATACGGTTAATCAATGGATTGATGTTAATTTCTTGATGACGTTCTTTTTCTTCTACTTGATTTCCATTGTCAGCATTTAATATTCGTCGCAAAAGTAATAAAGGTAGAATGGATACAAAAAAATAGTGTCCGTCTAATATTTCAAATCCAGCCTTTTCCATTACCGTTTTTAATGATTTTAATGTATATCTTCGTTTATGAGCGGCAATGGCATCGTCACGATTCCATAACCATTGATGGGCGGGAACAGTCAGTACAACGCGCCCATTCGGTTTTAGCATGGCTTGTACACATTGCATGGCTAAAACATCTTCTTGTAA
>Ga0233403_10000321_pt1 | contig 22525 bp, 18 predicted proteins | sample Na_oxic_1_MG_FD_179866 | JGI IMG/M metagenome (GOLD analysis project Ga0233403, IMG submission 179866) | Seawater microbial communities from Saanich Inlet, British Columbia, Canada - Na_oxic_1_MG | ecosystem: Environmental > Aquatic > Marine > Inlet | place: Canada: British Columbia | collected...
GTAATAACTCCTAATGATTTTGGAAAATCATTAATAGAGAAGCCGTGTGAGGTGAAAGTCTCACGCACGGTTTTGAAGACCAGTCCCTTATGGCGACATAAGGGGTTGAGTTTAACTTACAGAATTTATGAATTTACAGAATTAAAAACAAAGGAATTCGTTGGGTTTTATTCTGAAAATTCTTAAATTTTGTAAATTCTGATTCAGACAATAAAAAAGCCCCTTGGCATATTGATGCCAAGGGGCTTTTTTAATTTTTTCAAGCAACTATAATCCAATCGGTTTAAATAATATAACCCCGCTCTTCGTGGAGCGAAATATCCAAACCTTGAATTTCATCTTCATGCGAAACACGCAATCCGATAACCATATCTATCACTTTAAGGATAATAAAGGTAAGAACTGCTGTGTAAACCAGGGTTGAAATAACACCAATAAATTGAATACCCAATTGTTGTCCGATACTAGAAACACCTTCTGCAAAACCTTGTCCACTGAAAATACCGAGTTCGGTGGAAGCGAAGATACCCACAAACAGTGTACCCAATATGCCACCAACACCATGTACTGGGAACACATCTAAAGAATCATCAATATGAAGAACACGCTTGATGAAGTTTGTGGCACCGAAACAAACTATGCCAGCCGTTAAGCCGATAATCAAGGCACCAGCAGGACCAACAAAACCAGAGGCCGGAGTGATTGTACCTAAACCGGCCACCATACCAGTCACAATACCTAACACACTGGGTTTGCCGTATTTAAACCATTCTGCAAACATCCACGCGATTGCCCCAGCAGAAGCGGAAATATGCGTTGCTAACATCGCCATACCGGCATCGCCATTCGCGGCTAAAGCACTACCAGCATTGAAACCAAACCAACCCACCCAAAGCATACCGGCCCCAGTGACGGTCATCGTTAAGTTATGCGGTGGCATAGCGGTTTGTGGAAAACCTCTACGTTTCCCCATCACAAGCGCAGCAACTAAAGCGGCAACCCCAGCAGTCACATGTACCACCGTTCCCCCAGCAAAATCTAATAAGCCCATATCTTGGAGCCAGCCACCGCCCCATACCCAATGAGTTATTGGCACGTAAACCACTGTCAACCAGATAGCACTAAACAGCAACATCGCCGAAAATTTCATCCGTTCAGCAAAAGCACCGACTATCAACGCAGGAGTAATAATGGCAAAAGTCAGTTGGAACATAGCAAATACGGTTTCTGGAATGTCCCCTGACAACGAATCTTCGGTAACACCCGCGAAGAACATTTTACCTAAATCACCGATCCAGTTATTGCCTTCTCCAAAAGCGAGACTGTAGGCATAAACTAACCATAGGATAGACACCATACAAGTAATGGCAAAGCACTGCATTAGCACCGACAACACGTTTTTACTGCGGACAATGCCTCCGTAAAACATGGCTAACCCAGGGATAGTCATAAACAACACTAATGCAGTTGCCGTCAATATCCACGCTGTATTACCGCTATTCAAGCCGTCTTGTGCAAAGCTCACTGAAGGCAATACCGAAAGTAGCATTATCAACCAAACTGAAGCACTTATTTGATACTTTGGTGTTCTCATGTTCACATTCTCCTTAATTTAGAGTCATCCAGAAAAGTGTTGTTCGTTATTTTTGGTAATGGGTAATGGGTAATTGATAATGGGTAATGGGTAATTGGTAATAACGTGAATTGGATTTTAAAAAATTTGTTACTGAAAATTCAGGAGAAATTTTTTGTGCATAGTATTTTCAAAGATTTACATTGTTAAGTTCAATTTAAAATAAAATATTTACAGACTTTTCCTGAGTTTTCAGTTTTTAGTGAAGATGGTTTTTTGTGAATGGTAATCTGCTTTAAAAATCTACCCATTATCCATTACCAGAAAGGGTATCAAAGGGCCTCTCTACCCGTTTCACCAGTACGAATACGAATAGTCTGTTCAAGAGCAGACACAAAAATTTTACCATCCCCAATTTGGTTACTATTAGCCGCTTTTATAATCACATCAAGTACTTGTTCAAGTATTTCCTCACTCACAGCCACTTCCACTTTGATCTTCGGCAAAAAATCCACCACATATTCGGCCCCTCGGTATAATTCCGTATGGCCCTTTTGACGACCAAAGCCCTTTACTTCAGTCACCGTGATCCCTTGCACACCAATTTCAGACAGTGCTTCTCGCACTTCATCCAACTTAAAAGGTTTAATAATGGCACTAACCATTTTCATAACAACATCTCCTCACTTGTTTTCAGGGGACAGGTTTCAGGGGACAGGTTTCAGGGGACAGGTTTCAGGTATCAGAAAACCTGAGAACTAAATTGACTTGGAATCCTTCATTCCTTTTGAAATTTTCTCTCTCAACTGTTGTCAGTTATCAGTGAATCCTTCATTCCTTTTGAAATTTTCTCTCTCAACTTCCAGTTTCCTGATACCTGAAACCTGTCCCCTGAAACCTGTCCCCTTTCCCCTTTTATTTTGGTAATTCCGAAAAACCCATCAAATACTCGTCGACTGCCCGTGCGGCTTGTCGTCCTTCACGAATGGCCCAAACGACTAATGATTGGCCCCGACGCATATCGCCAGCAGCAAACACTTTATCAATAGAAGTCTGATAATTATTAGTATCTGCTTGAATATTACCGCGCTTATCCAGTGCAACCCCTAACTCGTTTAACATCCCTTCATGAACCGGATGTAAAAATCCCATCGCCAATAGCACTAAATCGGCTTTTAATTCAAATTCGCTACCTGGGATTTCTGACATTTGCCAGCCACCCTTTTCATCTTTTTGCCAATCGACACGCCCCAGATTTAGCTTCTTGACTTGTCCATTTTCTCCTTCACAGGATTTAGTGGCTACACTCCAATCGCGTTCACATCCCTCTTCTTGAGAAGAAGAAGTCCGTAATTTATTGGGCCAGTTAGGCCAAGTCATTTCCTTATTTTCTTTCTCTGGTGGCTTGGGTAAAATTTCTATTTGCGCTACAGAAGCTGCTCCTTGACGAATTGAAGTCCCAATACAATCAGAACCCGTATCCCCCCCACCAATGACTACTACATGCTTATCTTTGGCACTGATAACCATTTCTTCTGGAATGTTATCACCCAAAACGCGCTTCGTTTGTTGGGTTAAAAACGTCATCGCAAAATGGACACCCTTTAATTCTCGCCCTGGTACTGGCAAATCACGCGGTTTTTCTGAACCACCCGTTAAAACCACCGCATCATATTTTTCAAGCAGTTGTTTGGCGGGCATATCAACACCGATATAACTATTCGGACGGAATGTCACCCCTTCTGCTTGCATTTGGGCCATGCGACGATCAATTAAACGTTTTTCCATTTTGAAGTTAGGAATACCATAACGTAACAAACCGCCGATACGATTGGCTTTTTCGTAAACAACCACATCATGTCCGGCCCGTGCCAATTGTTGAGCACAGGCTAGTCCAGACGGTCCAGAACCAACAATGGCAACCCGTTTCCCAGTACGATGTGCTGGCACTTGTGGCTCAATCCAGCCTTCTTCCCAAGCTTTATCAATAATAGAACATTCAATGGTTTTAATCGTTACCGGTTCATCGGTTAAATTGAGCGTACAAGCAGCTTCACAAGGGGCCGGACAAATTCTACCGGTAAATTCTGGAAAATTATTGGTAGAATGCAAAACGGCAAGTGCTTCACGCCATTTATGTTGATAAACTAAATCATTCCAATCTGGAATAATATTATTAATTGGACAACCATTATGACAATAAGGAATGCCACAATCCATGCACCGTGCGCCTTGTCTACTGACATCATTTTCCTCTAACGGAAGCACAAATTCATTATAATGATAAATGCGATCCGAAGCGGGTGCGTATCGCCGATCCTGGCGTGATATCTCCATAAAGCCCGTTGTTTTTCCCATAATTATTGATTCTCCTTATAGCGTTTTTGCGTTTAATGCGTTGTTGAAACCTGATCGGTTTTAAAAACCGGTCCGGTTTGGCACTAAAATTTTGCAAGTTATAAAATCCTCATTCCTAGAGAAACGGATTAATAATTTCTAAACCTTCTATATGCTGCCCATGTTGTAAATCTTCAGTCAATAAGGAAGAACAACCTCCTGATAAAGCGGAACGAATAATCAGCGCATTCCAAAACGACAACTGGTGAAGGCGATGTAAATCAATCGCTGCTAAAATCATATTCAAATCGATCTGGATAAGATTTAAGTTAGCAAATAATTGCACTTTGCGACGCGCAATATCCGGTGGTACAGCTAATTTACGAGTAACAACCACAAAATATTCTTGTAACACTTGCGTTGAAATCACACCTTGATTGGTTGTCCGAAGTTCACCAAAAAGTTCGAGCGCTTTTGTTTGTTTCGTTGGCGCATCATGATCATCGGTATAAATGAGAAGCTTGCTATCAAGAAAGCGACGTTCTTTCTTCATAAATCTCCTCACGATTGAAACGCCATCCTTTTGAATGCCCTTGTCCTTTTTGCGTTAACTCAGCAAGCTCCGCGATTTCATGTTGTATATTGTCCTTTTGAGCAAGTTGCGTCAAATAATCACGAACTAATTGATTAAGACTTGTGTTCATTGCAGTAGCCACTTGACGAGCTTGAGAAACGACTTGTTCATCAATAGAAAGGGTTATGTTCATAAATTTTCAATATTTGATAACACATAACAAGTGGGCACATATTATGTGTTAAAATTTCGGTACAGTCAAGATTTGGATTTATTGAATTATCTACCTTACGTGTCGTGTATAACTATCTAAAGCCTCAAGAACTTAGAAAAGCACTTGAGATTACCAAAATTTATCAAGACGAATTTGAAAGGAGATGGAATGAATTCTTTAAAGGGTAAAACCATTCATTTTGATGATCGCTATCTTCATGTTGAACTTGAAGATGAACGAATCATCTCAACGCCTATGTCATGGTATAAAGAATTACAACAAGCTTCTCTCGATCAACTGTCCAATTACCGATTTATTTGTCATGGTAGTGGGATTGAGTGGGAAGAACTTGATTATCATCTGAGTATTGAAAGTATGATGATTGCTACTTCCTTAAAAACAGCAGCTTAAATCAAGTTCTTGCCCAGTTTCGAGGCAATTTGCTTGCTGTTGGATTCCATGTCATTTGGAGTCCAAAGCCTTCTCTCGTTATTTTAGTCAGAAACTTAATACCATTTCTCTCTCAAGACAATTTTTATTAATTATTTGTATAAAATTTATTTATAATTTATTTTGACATGACACAAAAATAATAATTGATTGATTTTTAAGTATTTCATTAAAATCGTTCCTCTTTTGATACCCGCATCCCCCCAAAAAAATGACTGACCAAGTGGCCAATTTATTTTAGCTGTGTTACTATTGGCATCCGTTGAATTCAGAAAGGATATCCGTACCTTTTTTTCTATGCTTACTATCTTACTATTGAGGTATTATTGTTAGTATGAGTGACATAAATCTTCAACAGACAAAACAAGAAGTGGATGAATTTGTAAATGGTGACTTAGTAGATGAATTTGTAAATGGTGCTTTAAGTGCTATATGTATACTCATCGTAGTTCAACTTCTTGGGCAAGAATCGCTAGATATTCCCTTAACCATTAGTTTATACTGTTTCGCTATTGCAATTCCCCTTTTAGCATTAATTACTTTTTTTCGCAGAATCTCTCCAGCATTAAAGAGATTCGCTCTATTTAGCATGGAAATAAAAATTCCTTCATCCTTTGAAAACAATGCTGAATTCCAATCTTGGCTAAATAATCAGCCTATACGAATACCAATCACGCTAGGATTAGCGTCTAAATTATTTCCTCTTGTTGGAATAATCAGTTTTTTTTGGCATTTCTCGGGGTGGGTTGCTTTTATTTTTTTATTAAGTGGATTTATTGGTTGGTTTTATACGTTTTTTTCCTTGGGAATGCATATTCATTCTGAACTCGAAAAATTATATTAAAGTTCTCTGTGAGCAAGCATAGTATGAATAGAGCGAAGCGATACTAATTCTAAAAGCCCCAAAGCTCCTCAGCCAAGGGGCTTTTTTATGTGAACAAACTACTGAGTGAGTACAACGAATTTGAAAAGCAAACAACGAATAAAACCAAAAGCGTGTTCAAGCGATTCGTTGTTTGCTTTTCAAATTCGTTGTACTCCGTTTCAAACCACGAATAAAACCAAAAGCTTAATAATTAATTAGTACGCTGCATCACTATTTGGATTTATCACTTTTATTGGCTTAATCGGCTAAATATTTTTGACTATAGTGATGAATTCGTTCCACTGCATCAAAAAGAACCGGACAATAACCCATCACATCTAAGAAGATCGAAGTCATTGCAGTTGAATCATATTCATGTGCAATACTATTTCTTAATTCCCGAATATCGACAAATTCTTCAGCACTGGCAATTAATTTTTTCTTTTCGGCACGATTAATCTGATCCCTGATCGTACCCGATTCTTCTAAATCAAGTTGATTAATCAATCTAAACATTTTTTGAATCAGCAAATCACTTAACCGGGAAAATCTCCCTGTTAATGCCTCAAACGGTTCTAATTCTTCTTGGGTATAATTTTCTTTAGTTCCAATAGTTTGACAACGCTGGTAAGAATAATGCAAATATTCAGTCGCTTTATCCATTAATTCCAGTTCGGCTTGTAAAAATAATAATTGTTTGGCCTTCATAATAAAACAGCGTCTTCAAGAACAAGTTGAATAAACGGACTTGATGTATTTTTAGCAATGAGCAAATCAATCTTTTGTTCTCCAATCAGTTCATAAAGTTTAATTTTAATCTTTCTTTGTTCAGTAAAGCCTAAATGTTCTGATAATACCAATAGATCAATATCGCCACCTCTTTTATTATCATCAACTCGTGAACCAAATAGATAAACCAAAGCCTTTGGATCAAATTGCTCAATAATTTGTTTAATGTTTATTTGTTCTTTTAAATTGAGACGCATGGTATAGGAGGGCTGAAATTCTGGTAGTCCCTACAAACCAATAGAGGTATGTTAAAATATTACTTTTTATTATCTTAACACATAATATTATTAGGTGAATAAATGAGCCAATCCATTAATACAGAATTACCATTATTTTGTCCTTGTCAAGAATGTGATTTTTATCAAAAAACTGATAATAAAATTACTAAAGATGGCAGATATAACACAAAGGATGATAAAACACCTAGACAAATGTATTTTTGTCATGGTGGCCAACATCGTTTTTCAGAAACAATGTTTTCCGATTTATATAAAAAACAAGGAAGTTTTAAAGAATATGAAATGGCCTCAAAGATGGGTAGCTACGGCTTGTCTCAAGAACAGATTGCTGATGTTTTAGAACGAGATGTAAGAACTATAGAAGAATGGCTTCAAGCCATTGGAAAAAAAAGTGAAAAATTTCATATATTTGTTTGTTTAACACTCAAATTGAAATTATTTTTTTTGCAAATGGACGAATTATGGTCTTTTTGCAAAGCCAAAAGTCATCAATTGTGGGTTTTTATAGCCTTTGAGTCACAAAGCAAATTTTGGATTGATTTTGAACTGGGTTCTCGTACTAATCACACGGCAAGCCGCCTAGTTGCTCAAGTGAAACGCTTTGGTGATTTTGTCTCAATTGATGTTTTAAAGATCACGACGGATAAGCTTGCCGCCTATAAAAATGCACTAAAAACACATTTTAAAGAAAGCAAATATCACTATCTACAAATAGTTAAACGACGTTTTAAACGTCGTTTGGTAACCGTCAAAAAATGTTTTGTCAAAGGCAGTGAAAAGGATTTTCCAAAACACACCCAAAATACTTCTTTTATTGAACGTTTTAATCTCACCTTGAGACAACATGTTTCTTATCTCACTCGAAAAACGTTAGGCTATTGCAAAAATAAGGTTAATTTTAAATATATCTTGTGGATTAATCTGTATAATTATAACTATATTCAATTTCATCGCAGTTTACGGGTAAAAATCAGCGAAAACCCTCAAAAATTTAAAAAACGTTACCAACATTATACTCCAGCAATGAAAATGGGTTTAACTAAAACTGCATTAACCTGGCGAGATTTGTTGACCGCACCTATTCCTATAACTCATTGATTTTTAATACCCGCATTGGTTTGTAGGGACTACCGAAATTCTCATACCACCATGAGCTTTAGCTCATGGCGAATGATATTAAGATAACGCTTTAGTTCGTTTGGCAGATATTTGGATGCATTCGTTCTTGTTGCATTTGCATCAGTGCGCGGCGATAATCGACGGGCATGATTTTGACAAATTTGGGTAGATAGTTGTCCCAATGATCAAGGATTTTTTGGGCACGGCTGCTCTTCGTGTAATGCAGATGTTGCTCAATCAGTGTTTTGAGGCGAAGTGCATCATGGCGTGTCATATCATGTTTGACATCGACTCGTCCATGGGTTTCCAAATCCCCACCTTGATGATAAACCGTTTCTAAAGCCACATCTTCTTTGGCAACCGGTTCTAGCTCAACCATCGACAAATTACACCGTTGCTCAAAATTACCCACTTCATCAAGCACATAAGCAATACCACCGCTCATGCCAGCCGCAAAGTTCCGTCCGGTGTGTCCAAGAACGACGACAATACCGCCGGTCATATATTCACAACCATGATCGCCAACCCCTTCAACGACGGCGATGGCTCCAGAATTACGCACCGCAAAACGTTCACCGGCAACGCCTCGGAAATAGCATTCGCCGCTAATTGCTCCATATAGGACCGTATTACCCACAATAATGTTCTCTTCTGGGACAATCGGACATTCTTCACCCGGGTAAATCACTAAGCGTCCACCACTCAAGCCTTTGCCGACATAGTCATTGGCTTCACCTACCAATTCAATCGTTATACCCTTGGCAACAAAAGCACCAAAACTTTGTCCCGCACAACCGGTGGCTTTAATGTAAATGGTATTGTCTGGCAATCCTTCATATCCATAACGCTTGGCGACTTCACCAGACAGCATCGCACCGAAAGTACGATTGTAATTATAAATCGGTACTTCAATTTGCACCGATTCGCGTTTTTCAAGGGCCGGCATCGCTTGCTTAATCAATTGCTGATCCAGTGCTTTTTCTAAACCATGATCTTGTTGTGTAATATTATAGGTAGCAACATCAGGGCCAACAGTGGGTTTATACAAAATTTTTGAAAAATCAATGCCTTTGGCTTTCCAATGCGAAATCGCTTTCCGCATATTTAGCTTCTCAGAATGGCCGATCATTTCATTAAAGGTACGGAAACCTAGTTTTGCCATCCACTCACGAACTTCTTCTGCCACAAACATAAAATAGTTCACAACATCTTCCGGTTTGCCCGTGAAACGCTTGCGTAATGCTGGGTCTTGAGTCGCAATGCCTACCGGACAGGTATTTAGATGACATTTACGCATCATCAAGCAACCTTCAACAATCAGTGCAATGGTGGCAAAACCAAATTCATCAGCACCCAATAATGCGGCTATGACGACATCGCGTCCGGTGCGTAAACCGCCATCGGTTTGGACTGCAATTCGGCCCCGTAACTTATTAAGCACTAAGGTTTGATGCGTTTCAGCTAAACCAATTTCCCAAGGTGAACCGGCATGTTTGATGGAGGTGATAGGGCTGGCACCGGTACCACCATCATAACCAGAAATGGTCACATGATCGGCGTGTGCTTTGGACACCCCGGCTGCCACTGTACCTACCCCAATTTCTGAAACCAGCTTGACGCTTATCCTCGCTTGGGGATTCACATTTTTGAGATCGTGAATCAATTGAGCTAAATCTTCAATTGAATAAATATCATGGTGCGGTGGTGGTGAAATTAAGCCAACGCCCGGCGTAGAGTGGCGAACTCGTGCAATCGTTTTGTCCACTTTATGACCGGGTAATTGGCCACCTTCGCCCGGCTTAGCCCCTTGGGCCATTTTGATTTGAATATCGCTAGCATTTACCAAATATTCAGTTGTCACACCAAATCGCCCAGAAGCGACTTGTTTAATGGCAGAACGTTTAGAATCACCGTTCGGTAGCGGCTTAAAGCGTTCTGCTTCTTCACCGCCTTCACCGGTATTCGATTTACCGCCCAAGCGATTCATGGCTATCGCTAAAGTTGAATGCGCTTCATAAGAAATAGAGCCATAAGACATAGCCCCAGTTGCAAACCGTTTCACAATGTCCGTAGCCGATTCTACTTCTTCCAAAGGAATAGATTTTTCAGCAAATGTAAATTCAAACAAACCACGTAGCGTCAATAACCGCTCATTTTGTTCATTGATGTCTTTCGCAAATTCATCATACAACGCCCGATTATTACTACGGCAAGCTTGTTGGAGCTTGGAAATCGTTTCCGGTGTCCAAGCATGTTCTTCTCCACGTACCCGGTAAGCATATTCGCCACCCACATCTAACGCATTACGGTATAAAGGCGCACTACCATAAGCTAGGCTATGCCGTTGCACAGTCTCTTCAGCAACTTCGCTTAAACCTACCCCTGATGTTTGACATTGTGTACCCGTAAAATATTTGTTGAGAAAGTTATCGTTCAATCCCACCGCATCAAAAATCTGGGCCCCACAATAAGATTGATAAGTGGAAATTCCCATTTTGGACATGACTTTAAGAATGCCCTTGTTGACGGCTTTAATATAACGACGATGGACTTCTTCTTCCGACAGTTGTTCTGGTAAAGTATGGCGAACCGCAGATAGCGTATCAAAGGCGAGATACGGATTAATCGCTTCTGCGCCATAGCCGGCGAGTAAGCAAAAATGTTGAACTTCACGAGCTTCGCCGGTTTCTACTACTAAACCAGATTCCGTGCGTAAACCTTTCTCAATCAAATAATGATTAACCGCTGATGTTGCTAAGAGCGGAGGAATAGCAATATAGGTGGCATTGATGCCCCGATCTGACAGGATTAAAATGTTATTGCCGGCTAACACAGCTTGTTCTGCTTGATTGCATAAGCGAGTCAGGGCTTCTTCCATTCCCGCAACTCCAGCAGTTGCTACATAGCATATACTAAGCGTTTTGGTCCTAAAGGCTCCCCCGGTACGATCTTCAATATGTCGTACTTTTTCTAAATCGGTATTGGTCAAAATCGGTTGATGGACTTCTAGCCGTTTGTGTAAATCTTCCTTAAATCCTAATAAGTTAGGACGAGGCCCAATCAGCGAGACCAATGACATGACTAATTCTTCTCGAATCGGATCAATCGGTGGATTAGTCACCTGTGCAAAATTTTGCTTGAAGTAATCGTACAGTAATCTTGGACGATTCGATAACACCGCTGGCACAGCATCAATACCCATAGAGCCAATCGGGTCTTGCCCACCAACAACCATTGGTATTAAAAAGAATTTTAAATCTTCTTGCGTATAACCAAACGCTTGTTGACGATCTAAAAGTGTTTCTTTATTCGGTGGCATAGCAGCCACTTCGGTCGGTAATTTTTCTAAAATAATTTGCGTTTCATCTAACCATTGTTGATAAGGAACACGATTGGCTAATTCTGCTTTTAATTCAGCATCATCAATGATACGTCCTTGTTCCGTATCAATCAAAAACATTTTGCCGGGTTGTAAACGCCATTTTTTGATAATGTTTTCTTGAGGAATATTCAGTACGCCCATTTCTGATGCCATCACCACCATATCATCTTTGGTGATTAAATAACGGGCCGGACGCAAACCATTTCTATCCAAAGTAGCCCCAATTTGGCGACCATCGGTAAATGCCACCGCAGCAGGCCCATCCCAAGGTTCCATCAGAGCGGCATTATATTCGTAAAAAGATCGGCGGTTATTATCCATCAACGGATTATTGTTCCATGCTTCTGGAATGAGTAACATCATGGCATGTCCTAATGAATAGCCACCAGCTACTAATAATTCTAACGCATTATCAAAGGAAGCCGAGTCAGATTGTCCTTCGACAATTAATGGCCATAATTTATCTAAATCATCACCCAATAATTCTGAAGACATCGAATGACGACGGGCAGCCATCCAATTAAGATTACCTCGTAACGTATTGATTTCGCCATTATGAGCAATCATACGGAAAGGTTGCGATAAATCCCAAGTTGGGAAGGTATTGGTTGAAAAACGTTGATGAACCAACGCAAGTGCAGTCACCATGCGCTCATCATGTAAATCTGGATAATAAAGGCCCACTTGCTCAGCCAATAACAGGCCTTTATACAGTAAAGTCCGTGAAGATAATGAAGGAATATAGAAATGGGCATAATCAATATTCAGTTGCTGACGCACCGTATGTTCAATCAGCTTGCGGCTCACAAACAATTTACGTTCAAAAGTATTCTGATCTGGGCAATTACTACCTTTTTCAACAAATAGCTGTCGGACTATGGGTTCCAACGCCTTAACGCCTTCGCTTAAACCACTATTATCGGTTGGTACATCGCGCCAACCGAGTAAATTTTGTCCTTCATCTGCAATCACATCAGCGATAATTTTTTCACAGGCCCCACGATTTTCAGCATCGCGGGGTAAGAAAATCATACCGACACCATAGTGCCCAAGCGATGGCAAAGTGATTCCAATCTTGGTACATTCTTCACGCAAAAAGGCATCTGGCGTTTGAATAAGAATACCAGCACCATCACCAGCCAGCGGATCAGCACCGACAGCACCTCGGTGCGTGATATTTTTTAGTATTTCTAAGCCTTGAGTAACAATGTCATGATTTTTATGCCCTTTAATATGAACAATAAAACCAACTCCACAGGCATCGTGTTCATTAACAGAATCGTAAAGTCCTTGTTTAGGTGGTAAAGCACTATGGCTCATTTTATATTCCTCCAAATTGTGTAGGGTGGGTAGAGCGAAGCGAAACCCACCATTTATGTATATGTATGTTCATTTTGGTAGGTTTCGCTTCGTTCTATCCTACATCTACTATGATTGTTTACGTCCCAGTTTGGTTGCTTGAAAACCAGTACGTTCTTCTTTTTTAGGTTCTTCTGTGGCTGGTTTGGTGCCTTTGACATATAAGTACCAATAAATACCACCAACCAATATAGCGCCACTGACAATATTTCCTAATGTGACCGGCAGAAGGTTATTATACAGAAAAGTTTGAACATTTAAGGAGTTAAGGTCCCAAGTAGGATGGTTGGACAGGACAACTTGTGCCACCATAGGGTCCATTTTAGCTACAATCCCGGCTGGGAGAATAAACATATTGGCGACACAATGTTCAAAACCGCTGGCAATAAATACCATCACTGGGAACCAAGCACCTAGAATCTTGCCCATCGTATCTTGCCCTGCTGCCACAATAACCACAGCAAGACAAACTAACCAATTGCATCCCATACCCCGAACAAAGGCTTCCAAAAAAGTGAGATGCGCTTTTTTATACGCAATGGCTACTGCATGAGCACCTATTTGGCTGCCATGTCCCTCCCAAATACCGCTGTTAAACATCATCCAAACCAGAAATAAACTACCGATAAAGTTACCAATATAGACAAAAGTCCAGTTATGAAGAACCTGTCCCGTTCTTAAATTACCATTTAACCAACCCATAGACAAAAGTGTACTACCGGTAAAAAGCTCGGAACCGGCGACCAAAACCAGAACGAGAGCAATACCAAATACACATCCCCCAATAAAACTACTGAATCCCACCCCAAAATACCCGGCCATATCATGAGTGACAGTGGTCATGACTTGGGCTGCTATTGCAATATAAGCTCCTGCTAAGAAAGAGGAAATGAGAATTTTGGGTACTGGCATTTTAGTTTTGTAATCACCAATCCCAATAAATGATTGAGCTGTTTCTGCGGGGGTTAAAAAATTTTTTGACACTTTAAAACTCCTGTTTTTAATTCTATGTTGTATTATCTAATACTAAGCGTTCAAAGAGGCCCTCTCCCTAATCCTCTCTTGAAGAGCGAGGGGACTCCCTCTGAAAAGGGCTATTAAAAACGCTATTTTTGAAAGCAAATATAGTATAACTCATGTTACGCATCGAATTTCTCAAAGCGAATTTTCTCTTCTCGCTTTGCTCGAAATGACAAGCTTTGTGCTAATGCTTGAAGAATTTTGGAATGAGGCTTTAATATAGTTTTCCAGATAAATATTTTGGCTAGAAACCTTCGAGGTTTTTAAAACCTCGAAGGTTTAGCTCCAGAGATTTTTCTGGAATACTATAACTGGTGAAACTTGAATAGCCAAACCTGACAGGTTTTGAAAACCTGTCAGGTTTAGTTTTGGGTATTATTGAATTCTCATTCCTTTGCATAACATGAGGTATTAATTATCGGATTAAAATTTTAAATTATAATTCAACTTTATTTGGTTGAAAGATTAAGTTAATCTTTTTGAATTTTAGGTGGGTAGTCATTTTTTTATTAAGTCATCAAAATAAACTATATCAAAGAACTGAAACAAATAACGGGGGAGGTGATAATGATAAGATTATGATAATAATCAGATTGATGAATTTTGCTAACTTTCTGGTAAATTCACAAAATCTGCAAACCAGACAATTCATCAATGAAAGTGCTTAATCGTAATAATTATTATAAGTACATAAAAAAAAGGTACTGGACAATCACAAATATATATTTTATTTAAAAAATTCAAAGATTTTTTTCACGATTTGTAGTCCTATCTGTTCTTGTGTCTCTTGCGTCATCGCACCAATATGTGGAGTAACAACAATATTATCTAGTTCAAACAAAGGATCATAAGGGGTTTTTTGTTCAAAAACATCTAAGGCTGCACCAGCTATTATTTTACTTTTTAAAGCATAATATAAGTCTTTTTCATTAACAATTTCCCCTCTTGATGTATTAATTAGGAAAGCTGTTTCCTGCATCTGTTCAAATTCTGGTTTAGAAAATAGTTCTCTGGTTTCCGTTGTCAAAGGCAGATGAAGTGAAATAATATCCGAAGTTTTTAAAAGCGTTTGAAATGTCACCGGCCTAATATCCTCCTCAAACGTTTTATTCTCTGAGTCTCTCACATAAACTTGAACATTCATGCCAAAACATTTCGCCACAGAAGCCATTTCTTTTCCAATTTTTCCATAGCCAACAATGCCAAAAATTCGATATTGTAAATTACAGCCCATTAATTCAGGTCGTTTCCATGGCTGGTATTCATGATTCCGTAACAACGAATCAGCTAAACATATTTTTCTGGCTAAAGATAAAGTGAGTCCCAATGCCAACTCTGCAACACCTCTGGCACTTAAATCCGGAATGTTAAACCATGCAATTTCTCGTTTTTTTAATTCTTCTAAACAAATATGATCTAAACCAATGCCAGCCATGACGACTAATTTAAGATGTTTAGCTGCTAAAATCACTTCTTTGTCTAATTTTATTCTACTTTTTAAAATAACAATATCTTTATCTTCAATAATTTCTAATAATCTTTTTTTATTGGGTAGTATTTCAACAAATAGTTCAAATTTGCTTCTCAATGCTATGATTGCTTCACAACAAATTGGTTCAAGTAAAAGAATTTTCATTTTTTTTGTCATAAATAATATAGGTGTTTGTAGTTGTTTATAACCGATTAATTATTAAAATTTTATTTGGGTTATGTCTCGCTAACCCAACTTACACCTATAGGAGAGTGTTACCTCTTTGGATTAAATGGAGATAATCCCCAATGATTTTTATCTAGGAACCAAAAAAAGCAAAAAATATTATCCACTTAATTAAAAAATACTATTTCTTGAAGAAATAGCATTTTGAAGAAAGATCATATTTTTTGCTTTTTATCTTATTCCTAATTAACAGAATTCCAGAAGATTTGGGCTGGATGCTGTGCTTTAACAGAAACGCCTTCAGCTATTTGGTGGCGACAACTGGTTCCAGTTGCTACTGTAATTGTATTGCTTGGTGCTTGTCGGATAGCTGGAAATAATTGCATTTCGCCAATCTTCATCGAGAGATCGTAGTGTTCATAACCAAACGTGCCTGACATACCACAACACCCACTTTTAATCGCTGTTACCGTTTTACCTGGTAAATGACTCAGCGCATCAATGGTATTATTAATGCCCACCAAGGATTTTTGGTGGCAATGAACGTGTACAATAATGTCTTGTTCTTGATGAGCAAATTGTTTGGTATCAAGATTTCCGTCTGAAATTTCTTGGAGAATGAATTCCTCAAACAATTTCGCACGTTCACTTAAAGTACGCATTTTCTCAACTTGGTTTTCTGCGACCAAATCGACAGCCCCATCTCTCAACGACAACAGTTCCGGTGGCTCTAAACCAATAATACTCACATTGGATTGCAGTAAATCATCACATTGCTCAAGCAGTTGCCCCAGTGCCTTTTTCGCTTGTTTGAGCAATCCTTGGTTAATCAATAAGCAGGGAGACTCTGTTAAAAACACTGGTATCACTTGATAACCATGATGCTCCAAAAATTGGATAGCTGCCTTACCAACTTGCGGTTCTTGATATTGCGTGACAATATCACACAGTATAGCAACCTTTTTGTCTGGTGTTTTGGTTTGAGTGTTGGAAATTTTTTGGTGTTGTTTCCACCAATCTTTTAATGATTGTGTCGTAATGCTTGGCAATTGACGTTTTTTGGAAAAGCGTAATCGTTTTTTTAACCAATTGCTTTTCATTACCAGATTACTTAATTTCGGAAGCTTAGCACCTAACCGAAGCATTAAGGCATAGTGACCTAGTAATCTGGTTTTAAGTGGTACCCCTTTTTGACTATGGTAATGATGCAAAAATTCCGATTTAAGCCGTGCCATATCCACGTTGGCTGGACATTCCGATTTGCAGGCTTTGCACGAGAGGCATAAATCTAAGCTTTTTTTCAGTTCTTCGCTGGCAAATTCTTCCATCGGATTTGGCGAATTGAGTGCTTGCATCAGCAGATTAGAACGTCCTCGTGTTGAGAAAACTTCTTCTTTGGTCGCCATATACGATGGACACATCGTACCACGCCCGGCACTTTTCCGACAAACACCACTACCATTACATTTTTCAGCAGCTGCTTTGAGTCCAAGGTCTTTTTTCCAATTGAACTGTGGCTTAATAACGATTTCTTGCGATTGACCATCAGTTCGCAGATTTTGATCAATCGGTACTTCAGTGAGAATCTTATTGGGATTAAAAATATGTTTGGGATCAAAAGTTTCTTTGAGTTTAAGAAATAACTGATAAATTTCTTCACCCAACATTTTTTTAATATAAGGGCCCCGTACTCTCCCATCACCATGTTCGCCTGACAGTGAACCTTTAAATTCAGCTACTAAATCAGAAACTTGATTAGCAATACTGACAAATTTTTTCTTATCTTGCGGGTCTCTGAGATTTAATTCAGGACGCAAATGCAGTAATCCAACTGACGCATGTCCGTAATAAATACATTCAGTATCATGACTTTTCATGATTTGTTGAATGCGATTTACATAATCAGGTAAATCAGGGACGGCAACGGCTGTGTCTTCAATAACTGCAATCGCTTTTTTATCGGTCACCTTTCCCATCAACAATCCAAAGCCGGCTTTGCGAACAGACCAAACTTTGTTGATTTGCTCACCTTGAATGATGGGGTAAGCATAGCCCAAATTTTTCTGTTGTAAGTCTTGTATCAGGTTTTTGGCGCGTTGTTCTAATTGAGATTGACTATCATCAAAGAGTTCAATCACTAAAACAGCGCGTGGTTCGCCCTGAATCCAAAAACGATTTTGACGTTGCTCTAAATTATTCTTAGTACAATCTAATACCTTTTGATCAATTAATTCGATAGCAGCCGGTTTATAGGGTAACATGGCCACCGTTGCCTGCATAGCTTCTGCTAATTCATTAAAATGTACACAAACCACTAATTTTTGTTGGGGTTTTGAAACCAGTTGTAATGTTGCTTCAGTAACTAGAACTAATGTACCTTCTGAACCACATAAAAAGGGTGCAAGGTTAAAAGATTTACCGTTTTTATGCCAAGGCTGACCATTAGCGATATAGTCTAATGCATAACCGGTATTACGTCTAATAATTTCTGGTTTTGGATAATTTTCTTTTATATGGTCTTGATTATTTTCAATGGTATTAAAAATAGTTCGATAAATATCACCTTCTAACCCCAGTGTTTTCAATTTATTGTCTAATTCATCTTGATCTAAGGGTCCAAATTTTGTAACGGTTCCATCAGACAACACAGTTTCTATTTCGAGAACATGATCACGGGTTGTTCCATAGAGGATGGAATGTGAACCACAAGCATTATTACCAATCATGCCACCAATCATACAACGATTAGAGGTGGATATCTCATGGGCAAATTTTAGATTATTTTTGGAAAGTGTATCATTAAGATCATCAAGAATAACACCGGGTTGTACGCAAATGGTCTTGTCTGTTACCTCACCAAGAATATCCGTCATGTGACGAGAAATATCAACAACCATGCCATCACCAACACATTGTCCGGCAGTACTGGTACCAGCAGCTCTTGGAATAAGTGGAATATTCTGTTGATCAGCAAATTTAACGATTTTTATGCAATCACTTTTATTTTTTGGGCGAACAACGGCTCTAGGAATTTCTTGATAGATAGAGGCATCTGTTGCATAAAGCTGTCTTGAGGCTAAATCGGTCAACAGTTCTCCATCAAGAGATTGATCTAATTTTTGATATAGGTTGTTTGTTTCCATCATGACTTAATCCCCAATGAGGTCAAAATAAATTTGGGTGTGACCTCAGTTTGATGTAAGTGCAAATTTGTAGGGGGCAGCTAAAATGGTGGGCAAGCGGGCGGTACGATTTTTGGTATTTACCAATATTCTTGCCGCCCGCTTACCCACCCTACATCAAATGGAGGTCACACCCATAAATTTGGGATTTAAACAAATCCCCAAACCAAAATTCATTAATTTGGCGGATTTCTTTTAATGAGTATTCATCTATCGCGGACCAAAGCTTGCTCTTTGGACTCCAAAGCGTGAGTGTAGAACTAATAAACTTATAACAAGCGAGGCGTTGCGGCTTTGCTCATAAATAAGAACCACATCATTTTATTGGCCGAAGTCGCTAAATGATCTAATCCTAAGTCAATAGATATGATTTTATCATTCGCTTTTCTTTCTTGATGATTTAAAACTTGTTGGTTTTGCTCATAAGTAAAAATCACTTCAAAGTGTTTGCATTTCGGAATCAATTCTACCTGCTTAATATTTTTGCCCAATAACCGTTTAGGTAATTGAATTTCTAAATCTTCTTCTAAAATAACTACATTATCTTTAAGTTGAAAGGTTTGGTTATCGTAAATTAAATTTGAATGGGATTTAGATTGAAAAAAGGTTTTTAAGATGTTGAACAGAATTCTTAATGTTGTCATTTTTATATACCGGTTAAGTAAGTGATTTCAATTCATCAAAAAATTTCTAATAGAGAAGGAAGGGTAGAAGGGAGTTTTTGATTATTTTGGAGAAAAAGGGCTGAAAAACAGCCCCAGTCATTCAATCCAGAAGCTTATTGCTCTTCCCGCAATGCTAAACCAAGATTTTGCAACATGGGTGCATTCTCAGCCCCAATATATTCACAGTATTCATCACCATCGTTGAAGTGTTGATGCCAACCCCAGCGTGGAACTAAAACAGCATCACCAGCTTCCCAATCAACACGTTGCCCTTCAACAACACTATGACCACGACCTTTAATGACATAGATGATAGTTTCATAGGAATGGCGATGATTGCGGGTACTTTGCCCAACCTCAAGACCACCGATTGACATACTTATCGCTCTTGTAGGCAGGTTAACAATGTGAACTGGGTGTTTACGGTCAGTAGAAAAGTCACCATCCTGATTTCCACCAGTCACATTTTTGTGAATGAGGTTATCTGGCATAGAAACTTCTAAATAGGATTTTGTTTTTCCAAAATCTTTTGAAGAATAAATGTAATTTTCGGCCATTATTTTGTTTTCCTTTTTGCTCGTCTTTTAACGAAGTAGAATTTTATTTTGGATTATTTAAATGATGTGCAACTTGATATTTTTTTTATTAGTGTGTGTCTGCCAAACTTTGCCTATGATTATAAGTTGCACATCAAAATTTACCTTCAATTACAAAATCCCCCTTAACTTTATTCAAGTGCGGAAATTAAATGAGTTTTTGTAATTTTATCCTTAAAACACCGTCTTATTTTTAAACCATTCAAGTGATGTACAACTTTTATATGAGATTTCTATTATTATCGTTGTGTGTCTGCCAAACCTTGCCTCTGAAATTTATCATAACAACAAAGTTGCACATCAAATCATTACTTAGTTTCGATAATGACCGTTTCATGGTTAGGCCGGTGCCATTGCATCAGCGCGAGTTTCCATCACATCAAAGAAAGCGCCACGAATACTTAAAGCCATCAACATGCCTTCCTTTAACTTGCGTTTGTTGTCATCAGATTGTGCGGCATATTCAACGGCGATCTCACTAAGGACTTCACCATGCTCATCATCAAGGGCCGCATGTAAATCAAAAAATACCCGATCTTTCCTTGCGATATTAGGAAGATGAGTGTCGATCGTATCTAGGATCGGACGGTAAATATATTTGACCACATTTTCAGTGGCTAAGCCGATTGCACCAAGTGCCTGAGCAGCCCCACCTTTCAAACAGAGATCAAGAAACATGTCCCGCCAAATTTCAGCTTCATCAGCATACGGATGCGTTTCACGATATTTTTCATCAATGCCAACCGCATCAAGAAATCTTATATAGAGATGAGGATGTGCAATTCCCCTAATCCAATCCACTTCAATACCAATCTCTTCCAATGCAGGTACATCTTCTTCATGGATTTGGCCTGTTTCTTCGGTCAGATTTTGTAATAGTGCTGCTCTATGACCGCGGTCGGGTAATTGGGCAATCGTGCCAGTCAGATAACGAATAAAATCTCCACTGTAAGCTTGATATTGGAAAGTGAGGTCTTGGATAGCACCTAACACATTTGGCACATCACCTTTAGCTAGCCGTTGCAAGTAAGGATGTCTCACGGCACGGTGATTATCGGCACGTTCTTGCAAACTGTTGACGAATGCTTTTGCGGTTTCTAATTGAAGTTTATCGATGCTAGCCATTTTGTATACTCCTAAATTTGAGAATAAGGTATTTTATTGAGATTGTATAATAAAGTAATAACGTTTTATTAAGTAAAACAGAATATAATTTTTAGTTGTTTTAGATAATTTAATATTATTTTAATTTGTCTTTGCCTAACTATTTAGCAACTGTTGTGCCATTTAGTGAAAAAGTAGTGTATTTATATTTATTTACATAGAGTTAAGTATTACAAAACCTAATGTCTCGTTAAGCCTGCTTAACCATTTTCCTGTCATTATGTCAGGTAGCTCAAAGTTCAATAGGATTGATACTCGTATTTATCATTTAAAATCAATTAATTATAGTCATTTAAATCAAGGTGACATAATGTCAGGGATAAATTCTCACCCTAGATAACTATTGCTTAAACGCTCCTGCCAAAATGTCAGTCATACTAATTTGCGTTCACATAAGCCCTCTATCTAACTGAAGAGTCGTCCTCTAAGAGAAGCTTGGGATAGAAGGCTAAACGCTATTTTTGAAAGCCATTTAGTATCAATAAAATTTGAGACTTAAGCGATTCAATAAATTGTTTCTATAAATATTTTTTTGCTTCAAATCTGAAATCAAAAATTCGAGTAAAGAATAAAATGATAATATTATTAACTACTACTAAAATTTGCCTAAATATTTTAGACATCATCTGGCTGGTGAAAATTGTTAATTGTTATTGTTAATGAAAAATACTTCTCTAACTGATTGTTTTTAATTAACGAAACAAAAATGGTATCAATTTTAACCCAACAAAAAACCTGATTTTCACCACCAGACATCATGTATTTTTAATTTAAAGAAGATTCTATAATCAAATAATTCTGCTGTTATCTGTGCCGGTTTACAACTTTTATGATTTATTGCATGAAGTTTCTAAAATTATCGCAAAGGTTATGTTATATTGTAAAAATAGACTTATTTTATTTTATTTATAGATACTTACTGTAATAAAATACTAAAATTATGTTAAGCACATTCAATCATTTTCCTGCCATTTTGTTCGTTTGAATTAGATTAAACAAATTAAAGGATTAACAGAATTAATATTCATAGTTAATAACTTAAATATAGAGTTTACCGATTGGATAAAATACAACATCTCTTAATCCCCTACTTAATTAGGCGATTTCCAGAAATAAATATACCGGTATAATCTTTTCTGAAAATCACCTTAAGGAGTGGACTTGATGGGTGGTTGTACCTTACGCTATAACTCATGTTATGCACCATATTTCTCAAAGGCTATCATTTCGGTAGTCCCTACAAACCAATAGAGGTATGTTAAAATATTACTTTTTATTATCTTAACACATAATATTATTAGGTGAATAAATGAGCCAATCCATTAATACAGAATTACCAT
>Ga0233403_10000322_pt1 | contig 22508 bp, 15 predicted proteins | sample Na_oxic_1_MG_FD_179866 | JGI IMG/M metagenome (GOLD analysis project Ga0233403, IMG submission 179866) | Seawater microbial communities from Saanich Inlet, British Columbia, Canada - Na_oxic_1_MG | ecosystem: Environmental > Aquatic > Marine > Inlet | place: Canada: British Columbia | collected...
AGTACTAGTGCAGGAAAGCAGAAGTATCCAGACCATTGAGAAATCCGATTTTTTCAAAAAATCGGATTTCTTAGACTTTTGAGTGGTATGGAAACTTCCGCTTTCCTGCACTAGGACGCGATCTTGTTGTTGATTTGTATTGTTTGTCATATAGGGTAATTTACTTTTTTTCTAATGAACGGATTTTTTAGTCGCTGGTGTGGGCACCAGAAAATCAGCTAATAACCCAATGCAATCATATAGTTACCAGCAGGCAACCCTTCCAAATTTTTGGGTGTTCGGGCTGATAACATGAGCAAATGTTCCCTATGTTTTTCTTCTCCTTGCCAACGATACCGTATGGTAACCATCGGTGCGTTTGAATTAGGTTCGCGGCTGAGACGGAAATACTCGGCAACCAAAGATTTACCTTCGTCAGTCTGTACATGAATTTGTCTATCTAACTTACTATGGCATTGCCCCGTGATAGGAAATTTTTTAGCAGAATAGCCAGAAGGATCATCCAAACCATCATAAATCAGTAAATTAACAGTGCGCCCCGCGTCTTCTCCTCGAACACTCAAGCAAGGTAGCAGACGATTTACTATTATCCATAATAATCCTATTAGCAATGGAATAAGTAAAAGCCCTAATAATAACAACACCCAAATCGATAAATGGAGATCAATATCTGCAACCGTCATGGTATTACCACCATAGAGTCGCTTGTCTTCAACCTCCTCTGGGAGCCATATACCGTGTAGTGTCCGATCTTCTGATAATCTCCTAGCTTCAGCGACGACACGTAAATGGATTTTATCAGGATACAACCAACTATTGACTTCTATAGGAATCTGTGCGATAAAATAGGATTCTTCAGGTTTGAGAGTGATGGGTTTTAACATCGCGATACCAGATTCATCCATCACTTCAATCTTTAACCATGTTTCTGGTTCACTCACAACATTTGCCAGTTTCATTACTTGATGATCGCCTTCATGGAGGGACATTTTTACCGTTGCCGTTTTTGTTATCCAAGGTAATACAGTCAAACCTTCTTGAGGTTCGGGAGATTCCAAGTGTAACCAAATCGCATTGTTTGGCACAGTGTATGCTAGTACCTCGACACTGCCAGTCACGTTCTCAGTCACTAAATCATATTGTGTCGGACCCTTGTTTGTTTTAACGTTGACTTTCGCTTTAAACGCAAATTGATGTGTTCCGATGGCAGTCGGTGTCCAAGGGGCAATATATTTACCATCGCCCTCAAAAGTCGCCGCTAATTCTTGTTTATGTCCTGACGGTGCAGTCACTATCATTTTGGCAGTTACCGGCCATTGCGGTATTTCCTGCAACCCTTGACCATCTTGCATGACTTTGAACACAATACGGTCTTCAACATTTTGATTAATCGCACCATGGGGTCCTATAAATGTCAGGCTTGGCACATTTTCTTCTACGAAGATTTTGTAGCTCCCATTGGACGATCTTTTTAATTGATAAGTGCCAACCATAGGATTATCAACCACATAGCGAACATAAGTCCCCTCTTTTGCGGGGTTCTCCGCGACGGGTATTGATTGTCCATTGGGATTAAGGAATTCGGGCTTCGCGCCCGGTTTACTGAAATGGACATTGAAAACAATCCGTTTTAGGTAAGGGCGACTATGATATTCATCACTTAACAACGGTATACTTTTCATTCCTAACCACTGATCAACAACATCCTGTACGATGCTGGCTATATTGGGGAAAGACGTTTCCGCAAAACGAGTTTGTTTCAAACCAGCGACTTCTTCCCAAAACGCGCCATCCCCTGTATTCCAATAGTCACTGGCATCATTCAATCCAATAACCCAAAGGCTGATACTGGAGCCTTTTAGTTCTTCAGCATGGTTTTCAATATCACTTCGTAGGCGTTCTAATTGCTTCTTATAAGTATAGGGTCGTCCATCAGTGATGAATAAGAGCATGCGTTCTCGTATTTCTCCACCACTTTTGGCTTTTAATTTATGAAATTCTGCCAAAGTTGTTTTCATTGCTAAAGGGGTGTTGGTATTACCCATGTTTCGTGTTCGGGAATGCAAAATATTTGTAACATACCGCTTTGTTTTTGATACAATGTCATTGGGTTTGGCTGGATTATACTTTAATTCCAAGACAGAGATAGGCACAGCAACAGATACTGAATTATCGCCGCCAAATTCAACGACTGAAACACGGTGTATTAATGGTGTTCCCTTAGCATGTTCAGCAAGGCGCACAATGACATTCTCTACGATGGAGATTCTATGTTTATATTTATCATTCGCTTTAGGATGTTGTTTTGAACCCCACATACTGCCTGATTGATCAATCAAAAAAACCACATCAAGTTGGGCACTTCCAAAAACATAGGGTATCTGAATAGTTAGTATAAGTAGAAAGAAAAAACGTAATAGCATTTTTATAGTATCCCCGTTCTAAAAAATTTAGTTCCACCGATTTCATCGGTGGCTATTTTTAACCCCTTCGGGGTTGCACATCAACGTCAATTCCTAACCCCAACGGGGTTAAACGTAAATAGCCATAGGTGAAACCTATGGAATTATTTAAAGCATCAATTAAAAACCTTCTTATATGTCCGTAAATTGGCGAAGGTATTAATATAAATAAACTGTCTGAATCAGAATTTTCAGAATTTAAGAATTAACAGAATAAATAAAGGCAACTGATAAATTCTAAAAATTATTGTAACGACTCAGCCTTGAAATAAATTTCAAGGCTAACAGCTAAAGCAGGCTAAAGCCAGCTAAAATCCAAATAAATTGAGTTAGTCAGTTTTCTTCCAGTCTCCTTTAGGAGACTTTAGCTTTCAGCCTTGAAATTTATTTCAAGGCTGAGTCGTTACAAATTATTATGATAAATTCTGAAAATTCTCAAATTCGGTGAATTCTGATTCAGACAGATAAAAAATCATTCACCCACGCCGGCAACTGAGATAGCCCTTGTGCCTGTTTGAATAAAGTCGCCATTGGTTCTTTATCCGCTTCTTTCTTGAAAAGCCAATAGCTTCGACGAGTGCGTGGTGGTTTTAAGGGAATAGCCTGAAAAAAAGCGTGATACTGTTCCCGACTCACATCAATTTTAGCACCACTGGGTATACGAGTCAGCCGCGCTTCATCATATAATTTAATTAAGGCGATTCTGAACCTTTTTTCCTCATCATCAAGTATGGGGAGCAAATCGCACAATACCCGTAAATCCGGTGCATCAGGCATCGTTGGGTTTAATATGCCCCCTTCATGACAAGCTAAATCCCAACATTCTTCAGATAAAATTTGCCAAAAGCCACGTTTAACGACATCAGCGTCTTCAAATCTCTTTATCAATTTTAACAAATGGCTCTTCATGGTGACAAGCAAATCGCGTTGAACTAAATTTGTTGGATCATCACTGCCAAAACGACGAGTGGCTTTAGCAAATTGGCTTAAAATAAAATGTAAACGGGTGAAAGGCTCTAATACTTCAACACGATGCAACCATGTATCGCGTACAAAAAATCCGGATAATTGTTCTCGAACAAAATGCTGTGTCGTAAACAGTTTAGCTTGATGCTCATCTTTACGCAAATCAGCATCTTCTAAAACGATCAAATCTTGTTTGGCTTCCTTTAATTTATTGAACCATTCATTGACTTTCTCCAAACTGTCAGGTACATCGGGCTGCTCTGCCGGGGTAAATGGCAATAAATTAATATAGCTCTTTAACTGTTGCCAATTATCCCTCTCTGATTGTAATTTAGTTTGTGCGTCAGCTAAATCTGTATCAGAAATATCCGTCAATTGAGCTAACTGTTTTTTGAGATGTGCTGCGGTTTGTTGACTTTGCCCTATCAGTTGAGTTAGGGGATCGACTGCGCCGTGAATTAAGGGTGGTTTAACGCGCTGGTACGCGATATAACTCCATGCAAATAAGAGGGGTTTATCTTTTTTCCATTGTTCTACTAATTGCTTCACTGGTTCACGTAATGGATAACGGATGGCACGCCCGTTTTTCACAAAAACCAACTTAACAAACTCTAGTAATATACTGGGCGTGACTGCCTGCAATGCCTCTTCTATTTCCAGCCATTTTAGAGACAAGTTTAACAGTTTAGAGCGATCAACTTCGGGAATACTACTGGCTAAGTATTTCAATTTGGCTAAATGCGCTTTTTCGTTTTTTTGCCAAGTATAGCGTATGGCTTTAAACAATAATTTTCCCAATTCATCTGATAAATAAGCTTTGATAAGAAACCACTGCGCTAAAAGCACCTCAACGAGTTTGCTAAAATTTTCAGCTTCGGCTTGTCGAAGGGCTAGAAAAAGCTTTAATCGTTCCAGTTGAATTTTATCACCGCCCGCTTGTTCAAATTTTTCGATAGCATTTTGCGCGCCTTTCCATTCCTTAATTTGGGGAGAGCCAAATAATGTATTCCCTATTTTTCCAGTCGCCTTATTTTTATTTAGCTGAATCGCCCTTTCCATATATTCCAATGCTTCCTGATGCCAAGCGAAACGATTTAACGCGTTGTAATATTTCAGAAAATGGGCGCTCCACCCTTGCCAGCCTTCTAAACTCTTAATTGCTTCATGGCAATCGGCAGCCTTTGTTTTGGAATTGTCGAGCAGTTTATCAAGTATATGAAACCATGCATGTCTATGCGCAAGGGCGATTTTTTCTAACTGTTCTGAAAATTCGCCCAGTTGTTCACCACTATTGGGCAATTGAGCAATAGTCTTGTGCCAATCTTCCCACCATGTCGCCGCAGCCTGAACCGTATAGACGTTCAGATAAATAATTTCACTAAAAACCTCCGAGGTTTCCAAAACCTCGGAGGTTTGACTCCAAATATTTTTCTGAACGTCTACAGAACATTTATTGTTTTTATTGCTTTCATAGCTTTCATAAAGCTGTTTTAGTCTGCGCAAAGGGGTTTCATATGCAGCGAGCTGCAAATAGGGGCGCACAAAATATGTTGGTTCGCTTGGTTCAGCCGAGTCTTCTTTTGTTGTAATAATACGACATTGTTGTAAAAAAGCATCAATTTTCCATTGCTGAAGAAATTGAACCAAAAAATAAGTGTGTTTTTTATTTTTGACTGTCGCTAATAAATCTTGGGCGCGTTGATGTTTAGGATATTTGGCTAATATCTGTTCTAAATCTTCCCTCGCTGCTTGAAAATCTTCTTCCATCAAACGTATTTTTTTTAGTATCAAGCTGTGCTTCAATCTCCGAAAAATGTTGCCACAAGGATTGATATTCTTCAATATCGCGCTGGAAAGCATCAGGGGTAGCCACTAAACTTTTAAGTTGAAGATTTTCAAAACTTTTAAGATATTGAGATTCATCAATAAATTCAACGCCCATAATCAGTTTTCGCCATTGATTAATAAGGATATCCACTGCATCAGCGCGTTTTTTTAGCCATTCAATGAGCATCAAAGGTAATGATTTTTTGTCATCCAAAAGTTGCTGATGAATTTGTGTCAGCTCATTGATAGAAATAGCATTTTTTAATTCATTATTATTTTCGTGTTCATAATTTTTTTGCACCTCTTCAAACCAACTGATTTTTAAAAAATCGCTTTCTTCAAATTCTTCAAATTCCAATTGCTGAAATTCAGCATAAAATTGACGCACATTCGCTAAATTATTGCAAGCAAGTAATTGATTTTCAATGAATTTTCGTAATTTAGTCAAAAATGTACCTAATTTTTCCTCAATTTTATCCTGCCAAGTGTTGGGCAAAGCATAATGAGATGTCACTTGAAATGGCTGTAAATCTTGGCGGTGTATTATCAGTACATTCAGCATTTTCCAGTCAATGGCAGCACTATCCGAAAATTCGCCCAATAATTTTTCCAGACGCACCTTATCATGCTCAACCTCACTGATTTTATGTGCTAATTCAGAAACTTTATTTTGCAAATGGCTAGGTAAACTGGTATAATTTGTATTATTTGATAAGGGAGCAAGCATATCTCGTGCCTTACCCACAGCCCACATTTTCAAAGCGTCAGACACTTTGGGTTCGATAGCATGATATTGATCCTTAAATCTTTTTTCCCACCAAATGTCTAAAACGTCATCCAATTGATGTTCAAAATCAGGATGTTGCAAAACAGGCTCGACTAAGCCATTGAGCCAAGTTTCATCATCAACTTCCTCAATCCACCCAGACAGTTTATTTATCACTTCATGACGTAGCTTTGTCACAGCCACTTCATGCCGTAAATCCAAATCAAATAACGCTTGTAAAAAAGGCTGAAATCGGGAATCTCTAACAAGACTAATACTCGCCCATTTATTACGCAAATTAACAGCAACCTTAGAAGGTGGCTTATCAGCAGAATCATTATCTAATTCATTCAGTAAATCACTGGCTTGATTCAGTAAATCACTGGCTTGAGTCGCGTAGGCAGTACCTGAATAGTCATTTTGAATTTGTCTGAGCAAATCCTCGGCGTGTTTCAGATGCTGACTAGAACCGTTTTGTATATAGATTTTTGCTTTATTGAGTTTTTCTTCTGGTGTGTTCATGTGATACTTTATCCTAAATCTCCCTTTGAACAGGATTAAAAAAATTGTCTGAATCAGAATTTTCAGAATTTGAGAATTTTCAGAATAAATACTTATTTTTGAGAATTTTCAGAATAAATACTTATTTGCTAGAATTTTCAGAATAAATACTTATTTGTCAGATTAAAAATAACTTATTTATTTTTATTGTTTTTTAAATTCTATATTTTATAAATATAATAAAATCAATAACTTAATAAAAATATGAGAGAGTCAATTTAATAATTTTAGGTTTTATTCTGAAAAATTCTAAAATTCTGAAAATTCTGATTCAGACAATTAATGCGCTTCAATCCACCACCACTTGAGGCCCACTAGAAATAAGATACCTGACACTATTCCTTTTCCGAGAAGTGACAAAATACAAACGCAACCGATAATCCCCCGGTGCCACTACAACCTGTGTCTGCTTGATAGAAGTAGGATTGGCTGCCAATACACCCTTTTCAGACACCCAAAAACCATATTTCACTGGCGCGTACTTTTGTGTCGCGGGTAGGGTTGTTAAAGGCAAATAATCCCCCTGTTTCACTTTGAGCGGCAAAGGCTGTTGAAACAACGCCTGAGTTGACGCAAAGTTCTGAGTCAGTTTCACTGTATCCTCCTTCACCGCGCCACCAACACCTAAATGCGTATAACCCTCACGAAGAATATTTTCACGATGCCCGGGGCTATTCATCCAACCTTCCATCGCCATTTCAGCTATTTTCAAAGCATCATTCACATCATATCCTTTGCCCTCAATCTGCCAAATATTTTCGCCAGTGCCCCCAATCAATTGACGATGGATAATGGCAATTCTATCATGGGGCGTTCTACCCTCTGGGCTGACATGATCGAAGAAATCTCGTTCTAACATATCAGCACTATGCGCACGAGCAGTCGTTTGTAACATGGGATCATGTTCCAGTGTTATCAGCCCCCGCTTGCTGCGCTCCTCATTAGTCAATAGCAAAACATGCTGCTCTATCTTATCCAAAAAACGGATACCCATTGGATTTGTCGTCACATTTTGAGCCGAGCGCGAATAACTCAGCATCGCCTCAGCAGGTGTCGGATTAGTGGTAAGAATGGGATTGCTAACAAGATTGGGTGCCAATGCGTTTGATATTTGTGTTGACGGCGGTTTAATTGCTCCCATACCCATAAATAGAGGTATCAATATTAATATTGCCGTAATGACAAATACTTCAATAATGGCGATAATCTTAATTGAACGCATTATTTTTCATCCTCAGTTTTGGTTTATAAATATTAAGTAAGCATTTTAACACTTCTTTTTTTCGTCACTACTTCAGCTTTGAAAAGTTTCTTGCTGTCAATTTTCTTGTGATGGAGTTCAAGCTTTAGCTTGGCATAAACACAAACTAAAGTTTGTACTCCTACTCTCACTGCAATTATTTACAACAAGAAAAGTTAGTCTTGAAATAAATTAATATTCTATATTTAATAAACTTAATCTTAAAGATTGTGCTATCACATGCTTTATGAAATAGGCAAATTTTTATCAAATTACCATTGACGAAAGGCGGTTTTTCAAATATATTTATTAAAAATCAAATAGTTATAAAAAATATTTGAGAGATTGCCGATTATCAATGATATAATGGATTTATTCACTATTAACTGATTTGCGTCAATCTGAAACTGGTACAACAGGGTGGCAGGCGTATTGGTTTACGTCTCCTGCCTTCAGATCGTTTGCACCCTGATAAAATTGAATGACGTTTTGCTAATAAAGCAGGTGAGGCTTGGAAAATCGGTAAGCATGACTTGCCTCAATCCATTATGTTTCACATAAAGCTATTTACGTTTCTCACCAAAGGGGTGTGCAACCCCGAAGGGGTTAAATGTGAATAGCCATAGGTGAAACCTATGGAAGGTGAAACCTATGGAAGGTGAAACCTATGGAACATGAATCGGGGAAAGATCGTCCCATTGATTTAACTGCCACAGAAGAATTTTATCTGGTACAGATTGTGTTGAAAAATCCTGCTGCCAAAGAGCTTAAACTGAAATCTTTGAGCAAACATTGTTACACTTATTTAGCAACATTTAATCCGTTGTACTAATCGGTTTATCAATCCCTTGATTCCGCTAATCCGTTGTACTAACGTTGTTGTACTAAACTGAAACAAAGAGTGGCAAACTTTGCCTACAAAAAAACTCACACGCTTACGAGGATTCTTATGATTCAAGATATACAATTTCTGCTGGTTCATTGTCTTCGCTCTCTTTCTAAGACAATGCCGCTTCTGTTGTTCTTATGTTTTGTGACTTTGCCAAACGTTGGTTATGGAAAACAACTCTCGGAAGAACAGATTGGTTTTGCCAAAGTGTCGTGGCAAGTTGGAGCTGCTACTAAAAAAACAGCTGGTTGTGTCATTGTGTTTTCTTCTCCACAAGACAAGTTTGTCAAAGAGGTTTTTTGTCGGTATCAACTGGGTAAAACTCAATTCTTTATGATGGATGATGGCAATGACAGAATAACGGTTATAGGGAAAAACAGTGCTAATTTCAGTGATGCAGTGCTAAATAAAGCTAAAAATCAGCAAGCTTTTTTGAAAGTGTTCACAACTTTCTTTAACAAAAAAAATCCAGGAGATACATTGCCTGCAAAAATGGATGCCAAAGCCATAACGACATTTCTGTCAAATCATGATTTTCCTAACGGGAAGTTAGCAAGTAAAAAACCGACTAACGTCTATGTATTAGAGCTAGACAACTTAGCTGATAATACGAAATACAAAACTTTCGCCTTCTTTGTGCATAATTTAATACATCGTCGTGGAACGCTGAAGTATACGGAAGAAGGGATAGAAAACCTCAAAAATCATCAGTATAACGGGGCGTTCAAAAATCTTACTCACTTTGAAGTTAGAAAACTTCTTACACTAAAACTTGGCATGCTTGCAAGTAAAAATGGATTAGAAATTCTCCAGAAGGATGATGTGAAAACCATTTTACTGGATAAAAATGCTCAAGAATTGTTGCAAAACAAAGAGGTAGTGAAGTTTTTAGAGCAGGATAACATGGCAAAAGTTCTTGCAAACGCCACTGTTCAAGATATTTTAAACGACGAAAAAGCGAGAACCATGTTGTCTAACGCTGAAATAGTCAGTTTATTAAATCAAGGTGTTTTAGAACCATTGACAGAACCGACTGTTCAAGCATTTTTACAAAACAACCAAAACCAACAATATTTGGAAAGCCATCTTTGGCTATTCAAATTTGCTGTATTTGTTGGTAGCAAACTCGAAATTTTGCTTATTATCTTCGCTACTATTGCAATACTGCTTGTTCAATGGTGGTTCTATCATAAAACACATAAATCCCTTTCCAATCTGGAAGCTGATTCTAAAATCATGCAAACACTTTCTAGTCTGGAAAAAGAGCTTGATGAAAAGTTTGATGAAAAATCTGGTATAACGGCAGTTGAAGATTTCCTCAAAGCACTATCAGAACACCGCCCCGAACTTGAAAACATGCCATTGGCAAAATTGTCAACATTGCTAGACTGGGTTGCAAATCAACTTAAGGATCAACAAAAAACTTTGGTGTTGTTGCCACCGGCTAATTCCCTGTTTTCCAAAACTATTCTGTCTAGCAAACAGGAAAGGATTAGTAAAATTAAGGAACAATATGCGAGTGAAAAAGGAAAGGCACCCGTTGATAACATCTTGATAAGTTTGAATATGCTTGTTCGTCAGGAATTCCAATCTGAGGCTAATATGTGGGCGTATTTACTTCAGGAAGCCGATGGGAAATGGCTAGATAATTTACTTTCTGTTTTAGAACAGTATTTATCAACGCAACAAGAATTAGGTGGAATTAAGAAGACACAAAAAGAATTACAAACCCAGCTCTCGGAGCGTTTTCGTTTTCCAACGAACGACAACATGGATTTTGCGCAGTGGGCGAATAGCCTTCTAAAGCAAGAAGGTACTTGGATATTGGTGCCACCTCAGTTCAAAAATGAACTCCTGTCTCACCGCAAAACCATTGTGAGTCAAATTGTTAGTCAGATAAACAAAATGGATCAGAAATATGAGGATAAACACGTTACAAAACTCTTACGCACTGATGAAGAAATATCACAAAGTTGGGATCAAGTTTTGAAATCCCAGTCTCATGAAGAAATGTGGAAACATCTACATGAAGTCAGTGATAAATGGCTAAAAGATTTATTGACTGTTTTAAGGCAGTATTTATTCATAAAAGCAGAAATAAATAAATTATCAATTCTGCTTTCAACACGTTTTCGCTTGTTTCAACCCCAAGATAAAATGTTTCCAGAATGGACAGATGAACTTCTGGAAAATAAAGAAGGCACTTGGCTTTGGTTGAAACCTGATTTCATAAAAGTTCTGTTATCTAAACAAGAAGCTATCCATGAAATTAGAAACAAGATGGATGCTGGAAATGAAGACGAACCTGTTTTGCAACTTTTATGCGTGGACGAATTTTCACAAGGCTGGAATACTTTTCTACAAAAGTCATTCCAATCAAATGAAGAAATGTGGAAACATCTACATGAAGTCAGCGATAAATGGCTAACGACTTTACTGACTGTTTTAGAAGCGTATCCGTCCATGAAAGCTGAACGGGATACCGCGCAAAATGTGCTATCCGAACGTTAATCTCCTAACCATTGTCCTGAATTTGTAGTGGATATAGAAACATACGGATTTGTTCAGGATCAGAAAAAGCAATCAAAGCCAGAAATAAAGGTAATCTTGACTAATCCTATAGACTTTCAGAAAAATGTTTGGAATTAAACCTCCGAGGTTTTGGAAACCTCGGAGGTTTTTCGTGAAATTATTTATCTGAACGTCTATAGTATGTGGAGATAGTCCTATAGACTTTCATAAAAATCAAAGCGATCATACCTGACAGCTCTTTAGGCCAAAATATTTTTCTGAACCTCTATAAAATCCGAAACTAAACTAATACCTTCGCCAATTCACGTACTAAAATTGTGTTTATTAATCTGAGAGGCCGAAAATGGCTGAAATTGTTTGCTTTCCCCGATTCATGTTCCACCGATTTCATCGGTGGCTATTTTTAACCCCTTCGGGGTGTAGAAGTGTAACCCCAAAGGGGTTAAACGTAAATAGCCATAGGTGAAACCTATGGAATGAGTTAAAAAACCTTATGATATGTCCGTGAATTGGCGAAGGTATTATAAACCTGACAGGTTTTTTCTCGTTTCCAAATTGCATTTTTTCAGGACTGAAGCTCAGCGAAGCCGCGTTGTCACTTTTTTTACGGGACGCTGGCGCGTCTCGAATGGGTGGGAACCAGAAAATATCCAGACAGGCTTTTTCTTAGTTTGGCATTTGTTTGAGAAAATAAATGATGCAAGACACTCTATGGCATGTACATGTACTTATAAGCGGGTATTTGGAAGAAATCGGTCATAAGATTTGGCGTTACCAAATTTGGTTAGGTATAGACGCACCTCGTTTGGGAACCATACTAAGAAAAATAAATTTTTTTGGGAATATTCTTAACTGGATAATCCCAAGCTGGATAAAACACTTTTTTTATTTGTCCTATTATTTTTTGATTATTTTTATAAGTATTTTCTTGGCGGTATTTAATATTATACGTCAACCTGTATTGTTTTTAATTTTAATTGGAATAATTGGAATATATACATATCCGGTAATAGCCAGTTACTTTTTTTTTGAAGATTATGAGATAGCTCATAAAAGATTTCATGGTACCGGCGTATATGATAAAACCGACAAATTTTTGGGGATTATTCACCCTAAATTGGATCCACAAAGTGCTTCTATTTTAAGTGAAGTTGTAAATGAAGAAAAAGACGAGCATAAGAGTCTATATATCGCTGATGTTCCAAAAGGATGGTGGGAGGTGCTTAAGGCATTAGAAGATAGACATATTGACAATCGCTGGCGTTCTTGGGCAGGAATTGATGTAATGGCTTTAGCACAAAGAAGCTTTGATTTTTTTATGGGAGATCATTCTAAAGGTGCCTCTTCTTTAGCAATGATGTTAGTCCGTTCTATACAGCATGAAAATGCTGACCCTAACGAATCAAAATGGAAAAAACTTAAACGTAAATTGATTGAAATACTATATGCCCCAGTTTTGTTCCATAAATTGTATCCGCGTGACTTCAAAAGATGGTTGGCTATGCATGTTCCATTGGTCAATGGAACATCTGGTTCAAGAATGGGAGCGGCTCTTTATGGGCTTGGTATTACCAGTCGTGTGATATTTGGTAAATCGCCTGAAAAATTGACTTTAGCTGAACAAGCTTTACTAGCTGCCGCATTTAAGAAACCTATATTATTAGCACCGTTTAATGATAAGGAGGGTCAAAACAATGCTAAAAATCGCTGGGAAGAATTAAAAGGGCGTGCTAAAAAAGGTGTTGAAATAGCCTATCTCGGAAAATATTCGGACATATTAAAAGAGATAGATCATCTAACATTTCCGGAACGTCCGCATGGCCCAGTCAGGCTAGAAAAATTGTTACCTGATGATGAACTTGAAAGATTTGGCATCTTAGCTAATCCTTACAGGCGAAGCTTAAAATTTGTTCGTGGTGAAATGATTCAAGCCATTGGTGAACTACAAGAACGATATGGCATGCACTGGCGTGAGAAAGTATATGCATTACACTTAAATACCGAGGTTATTGAGAACGTTATCTTCAAGCGTCAGGTAGAAACAGTTCTGAACAAGTTACAAAAAAAGCTTAAAAAAGAGAAACGCTTAAGACTGAATTTATTAAGTGATCATAATGATCATACGCCAGTTGCTCAAGTCATTCTAGCTTTAGCGGGCCCGGATGGCCGATTGTTACGTTATTATTCCAATTCTCATGACACCGTTTATTCTGGGGAACAAACAGAGCGTCAAAATGGTCGCTATCAACCAGAAAAAGAATTCCGCCAAATCGCTTCTGTGGGTAAATTAGTCGCAGCCGTGTTTTTGGGTGCTTCTGGTGATGATCCGAATAAGGCCACTTATTGCAATAAAGCTATCATCGGAATTCAAAACGCTGGTGGTAAACCAAAAGGTGTTAAAAATTGCAAGGTAAAAGGTGCCAAATATAGTCCCCGTCAGGTATTCGCACGCTCATTGAATCTACCTCTGATTAATAGATTAAATAAAGTGAGTGAAACAGAACTGGAGCAACTGATAAAGAGGTTTGGATTAACGCGAACGGATAATACACCCTTAAGCACAGCTTTCACTTTAGGTTACCTCACGGCTTCACCCCATACGCTTCATGGTATTATGCATGGCATTGTAACAGGTATTGCAACTGGCGGACATCCCAAGATACTTCAACCCACTTTAGTGAGAAAAGTACAGATGATTTCAGAAAATGGCGTGCAAAAAAGGGAAATGCCGCCCATGAATAACCCGGACATAACCGGTATTGCACATTATTTAGCAGATTATAAAACCAGAAGTTTCGTGAAAACCGTATTAAGTGGTGTGCTAAAATGGCCTGGAACTTTAAGAACTTTATGGGATTGGACACCAGAACAAAAACAAAACGTTGAATGGCATATTGCTAAAACCGGTACATCTGTTTTAAAAAAAAAAGCGGGCTCAAAAAATTCGTTAATTCTTGATAAATATATTATTGGCGGATTAGTTTGGCGCGGCAAGCCTTACAGCTATTTTGTTTTAGTAGGAACTTCAGAACCAAGCAAACCACTTGGAAAACGAATTAGCGGAAATCATTTATCTAAATTGGTTCGTGTTATGTTAGAAAGTTTACCATGAATTTTGAGCAACTTTTAATTTAAGGAGAATTCTTTTCGTGACTTCTCATATTAGAAATGGTTTTGCAGCAATTATTCCCCACATAGCTGTACTGATGCTAACCATTATTAGTTTTATATCCACTTATTCAGGGATCCAATCTTTGATGACAAACCTTGGGGATAAAGGGCTAGGTATATTTGGTTTTAAGCCGAGTGTCATTGTAGCATTTATATCATTCTTATTTACTTTAACTGTACAAATCATGATTGTATACCATGCGATGCATTTGAAAGGTGCTGGTTGGTCCATATTACGTTTACACCAAAATGTTATCGAAAAAATATGGCACATTGCTGTGTATTTGACGTTTATTTTTTTAAGTGTCGGTTTTGGTTATGCTTTTTGGTTTGAACGAATTGGTGCCGATACTTATTCAAAAAAGTCTTATAAAGAACAAGTTTATAGCAGCTTAAAAAACTTGGAACAATTCCAACAAGCCTACACGAATTTTTCCAACATTTCTTCATATTTATCTACCTATTCTCAAAACAAGGCTAAAGAAGAACGACTCAGGGGAGGAACATGTGGTGGTCCAGCTCAAACCGGGCCTGGCCCAAGAATGCGATTAAGAAATCAAGATGCCAACTATTTTTCTGACGAAAAACGCTATTTTGATCAAAAAAAGAGAGCGGTTGATACTCTCATTAAGCAGTTAAATAGTGATTTGACTGTTAACCTCATTGAGAATGTGGATAATTTGACGACTCCACAAATTGAAGAAATGGAGCAGAAATTAAATCATGCGAGTTCTCGCGCTAATTTGCTGAGGACCGATCCAATAAAAGAACAATTTATGAATTGGCTAGACCAGCGCATTGAGGAAGGAAAAAATGGTATTATAAAAGACAGCCGCACTGTAGAAGTATTTACCTGTCCAGACGACAGCATTGAAGAGGCAAGAAATAAACTCAACAAAATCACTTTTCCGGAATTACCGGAAAATATCAAACTATTTAATCCCAATAATTCTAAAGAAAGTGTATTTCTGGCTTTTAACAGAATAGGGTATTTTTTTTATCTTTTTTATGGGATATTGGTGAAACCAAAGAGCTAACACTTGATGAAATCATTCCACTAGGTGGAGGTATTCTAATAGATTTTCTGATTTTGATTGTAGCACCTCCGCAAAGAACTTCTCGCATCATTTTACGAAGAAAAAGTTTTTTGTGCTCTATTAGCAAAGCTTTCAGGAGTAAAACTTTGTTAAACGAAGAGGTTTGGAATGAACTAAAAAAAGCGATTTATCTGATAAGGGAATATGAACTGCGTAAAGGTAAACGGTATTACCTTATAATACCTATAGATTCAAAAAAGGATGAACACATCCATATTAGAGAAATGATAGATTTATTGCTGTCAAATAAATGGGTAAAATTGTTAGGTAACGTTCAAAAAGAAAAAATTTCCGAATGGTTAGCTAATCATTCTAACTTACGTGGCTATGTTGGGAAGTTTACTATCTATGAAATGACACCTGAAATTCACCAAGAGCTGATTATAGAAAGACGGCTGTGGTTTAAGAAAGAAACAAAAAGGAATACGGAGCCAACAGGTATGAATTTTCTCAAAGCCTTATTGAATGCGATTATAAGGAGAATTATCAAAAGGGTTTACCACTACGGGTGGAATTTTATAAAAAAGAGCTAAAACAACAAGCGTAGGGTGCGTCCCACGCACCGATAACTCAGACAAGCAACGTAGGGTGCATTTTTCTCGTTCCCAAATTCCATTTAGGAATGATTGAAACGATGCGAAGCGTTGAAGGACGCAGAGCGTTCTTCATTCCCAAACAGAGTTTGGGAACTAGCAATAAACAGAAGATGGACAACATTCTCTCGTTCTATTCGGTACAGACAAACAGACAAAACTATCGCATGAATACGATCAATTATCTTAAAGCGATTCACGTTAACAATTGTTATACCTCACAAGACTTTGAAATTGATTTTTCACCTCAAGTCGCTGAATCCTTTCAACATCTCATTTTAACCGGCAAAAATGGGAGTGGCAAAACAACTATTTTAAATAGGCTTGATAATGCACTAAGGAACAATGAGATCAACAATCCGCAAGTCAAGATCATAACTACCCAAAAGCATGAAAAGTTGCTGGGGGAAGCCTTATATCATTACTTGACAGTAGAAAGAAATACAGCTATCCTAAAAGTGAAGGGTCCAAAAAAAATGGAGAATATTGACTTAGAAACGCCTCTGAGTCAATTTCTCGTTCAATTTTTAGTCAATAAAAAAACGGAACAAGCTTACGCTTATCAAGACGGAGACGAACAGGTTGTCAAGCAAATTGAACAATGGTTTAACCAATTTGAACACCAATTAAAATTCTTGTTCGACAATGCGGATTTGTGCCTAAAATTTAATCGCCGTGAATTTAATTTTTATATTCAATTGCCAAAACAAACGTGTTTTGACTTTAATCAACTCTCCCATGGCTATGCACAAGTCATTTCTATTATTGCAGAAATTTTAATCGCCAAAGACAGCAAATGGCTGTATTCAAACAACCCGCCCGGCATCATATTAATTGATGAAATAGAAAACCATCTTCATTTAGAACTACAAGAGAAGATATTACCTTTTCTAACAACCACTTTCCCTCAGATTCAATTTATTGTCGCCACACATTCACCAGCAGTGATTGCAAGCATTAACAATGCCACTATTTATGATTTGAGCAAACATCGCACCGTGAATGAAAATCTATTTGTGTGAAATAGGAGCATCCTGATTTTTTCTCGTTCACAACCGGATGTTGGAAAAGAAAAAAGGATTTTTGAGTTTTATACCTATAGACGTTCAGATAAATAACTTCACTAAAAAACCTTCAAGGTTTTGAAAACCTTGAAGGTTTCTAAACTCTATTTATCTGAACATCTATAACAGGTTTTTGATTTTCAAAAGAAATGCCGTTTTATTTCAATTCATAAAAATTCTGCATAATTGCTGTAATCCATGAAATCCGCAATACTGACTTCAATATGTCACAATCTGAATTAAATCAAATTGACAAAAAAACTCTGATAGAACGACTGCTGGAATGCCCAAGTCTCAAAAATGCAGAAACGCGTGTTTCGTTATTAAAGATGTTGCCCCCCGACATCACTGACAATATTAAAGGGGCTAATACCGTAAAAGAATCTGTCGTTAATATTGTCGATGCGTGTATGAGTTATCCCAGTGGTTTAAAACACTTGTTTGAAGCAGTACGTTTTTTTGATGAAAAACCGTTCCAAAAATTAAACGACTTTTTAGAAAGCCAAAAATTAGAACCTCAACTGCCGCCGCCTGATTTTTTGATAAATATAGAAACCACCATCACGGCACTCATGGCACCGCTCAATTTATCGTCACAAGTCAAACCCTGTGATGAATTTACACCGCATAATCATACCAGTTTTCAACTGATTCGAGAGGCGATGATACAATTAAAACAGTTGCCAGCGCAGACACCTGAATATAGTCGCGTGTCTCTGCGCGTGGGTAGCGCGTTATCCTCGATGGGAGAGCTTTTACAGGCAGAACGGTTATTTACCCAAGTCATTGAAAATACTAATAAAAAATCAGAAAATGCCCTCGCTTATTTTAATCTATTTCAAGTGCAGTTGCGGCGCAATGCCTACCAAAAAGCTTTAGATAATTTGCAAGCCGCTATTGCTATAGATGCACCACGCTATGCACTACATGATGTGGCACGTTATCCCATCATTCGGCTCTTAGGAGCGGGCGGCATGGGATGCGTTTTTCTTTGCTATGATCCCTCGCGTAAAAATCAAGTGGTGGTTAAATGCTTTTGGGAAGGGTGCAAGGGGCAGCGCGAAGAAGTGTTCGGTGAAGTGATGACGATGCGAAAAATCGCCGGCGATTATGTACCTAAGCCCCTTGATTGTGGCTATGTCGATGTTGCCCAACAGGAACGTCCTTATTTTGTTACCGAATATCTTGAGGGTGTATTGGATGGTGAAACTTGGCTAGACAAATATGGCAAACTGGGAGAACGGATCAGTATTGCGGTAGGCTTGCAAATTGCCAAAGGCTTGCAAATCGCACATGAAAAAGACTTATGTCATCTTGATTTAAAACCAGCCAATTTATTATTGAGAACGACAAGGATTGGTTTAACGGTGACAATCATTGATTTCGGCATCGCACAACGAGTCGCCACTTCTTTGAGAAATACGGTTAATCCTGATACGGTGACGACGACGGCACTGGGTAAAAAGATAATGAGAACTTTGGATTATGCACCGCCTGAGCAAAAAGGCGTGCAAAGGTTTGGCAACCCAAGTACCAAGAGTGATATATTTGCCTTTGGAGCCATATTATATCGGTTAATCACAGGGGAAACGCCACATATAATCCATCCTTTATCTAATAAAGAATTATCCCGCTTGTTGACAAGTTGTCTGAGAAAAGATCCCACCCAACGCCCATCAGCTAAACAGGTTATTAAGTGTTTAGAGAATATGAAGATCCAAGGGGCTAAATCCCCAATTCATATATATAATATCCGCTGGAATCTATTTGGGAATCGACGGGAACACCTCAAGCAGCTCTTACTTTTTTTGATGATATTAGGCGTTTTCGTTTTTTTGATGTTACCGTTTATTAAGAAGGTGCCTTTATTATTATGCGAAAATGGAAAAGTCTTTAATCCTCGTTTAGATAAATGTATCCCAGAATGTGAAAATGGAAAAGTCTTTAATCCTCGTTTAGATAAATGTATCTCAGAATGTGAAAATGGAAAAGTCTTTAATCATCCTTTAAAATATGGTGGTTTCGGTCCTAAAATGGTGATCGTTCCTCCGGGAAAATTTCGTATGGGTGATATTCAAGGGTTTGGAGAAGACGATGAAATACCAGTACATCAAGTATCGGTGACATGCTTTGCGATAGGCGTTTATGAAGTGACTTTTTTTGAATATGAACGTTTTGCGAGAGCAGCTTGTAGAAAAATACCAAACGATGCCGGTTGGGGAGAAGATAAGCGACCGGTAATCAATGTCTCTTGGCATGATGCGTTGGCTTATACGGACTGGTTAAACGAACAAACCGGCAAAGAATACCGTTTACCCACTGAAGCACAATGGGAATATGCCGCACGGGCAGGAACAGAAACTCGTTATTGGTGGGGCGATGATATTGGCTCTAATCAAGCTAACTGCCTGAGAAGTGGTAGTCAATGGAGCGGAACCGCACCAGTTGGTTCTTTTAAACCTAATCCTTTTGGTTTATACGATACTGTTGGGAATGTGTGGGAATGGGTCGTTGATCCTTTGCATAAGAGTTATAAAAACGCCCCATCGGATGAACGTGTGTGGAAAGAAGGGGGGCGAATGGGATACCGAATGGTTCGGGGTGGTTCGTGGAAGAGCGGTGCTGAATTTTGTCGCAGTGCCACTCGTATAGGACGTCCCAAAAATCGAAAGAATAATATGATGGGGTTTCGTGTGACTGTGGTTTTGGATTAGCTATCAGTTATTAAGTTGTTAAATAAATTGAGTCAGGTAGGGTGGGTAAAACGTCTTTTTGTTTTGCCCACCGTTTCAAATTTTTTTCTCGTTCCCACGCGCCGGCGTGGGAATGCATTGGCGACGCGCCAGCGTCGCGTGATCGACAAAGAGTGGACGCTGGCGCGTCCCGAATGGGTTACCACGCCGGCGCGTGGGAACCAGAAAAAGACGTTTGCCCACCCTACACGGCTGAAAACGCTTGTTGTTCAGTTTCCTCAATGGCTTTATTAATCACAGGGTTCGGAACCCCTTGACGTTTTAAACTTTCAATGAGAGTTTGTATTGGTAGAGAGTTTAAGCGTTCTAAGTCAACCCGCAAACTTTGCCCGATATAGTATCGAATCAATGCTTCATCGCTAGAAAATCCAAACGCGGGTGCAACTCGCTTTAAGTCTTGGACGACATCTTCTGGCATACGCACTGTTATTGCCATTAGAGGCCTATCTTTTCTGAGTCTTTCATTCAATTCAGTAGTTTTCATAATAATACCGTTCTTTTTTAGTCACCTTACGAGCCGATATAATTCGGAAACAATATTCTTCTAGTTGGAGATGAACGACAAAGAGATGTTTTCCAGAAGAGTTGACACCAATCACAGCATCTCGTGCTTCATCTTCGGCACTGGCATCGACAACCCGAATAAACGGATCGAAAAATACTTCACAAGCCTGTTCAAAAGTAACGCTATGTTTCTGACGATTGATTTGAGCCTTTTGAACATTCCATAAAAACGTTATACCTTGAAATATAAAAGAATTATCCATAATAAAGCCATTTCTAATGGAATCCAACTTAATGAACTATAACGCAATAATTTTCCTCGTTCCCACCGCTCCAGCGTGGGAATGCATACCACGACGCTCCAGCGTCGAATGGAAAGCTTTCGTCTGATTATCAACGTTTTTTTATATAAGCCCGTAGGTTGGAGTGAGCTTGCGAACTCCAACACCAATAATTTTGATACCAATAATGTTGGACTTCCTTCGTCAGTCCAACCTACGAGCTAATCTTGATTCAGACATTAGGATTGCCAGCAAAATCTTGAGAGTGAACCATAATATCAGCTAATTCCTTAACAGTTGTGCCAAGTGTTAGCAGTGATCGTATTAAAAAATCAAGTGTGACTTCTCCCGTTTCTAATTTTTCAATTTGGGAATAATTGGCGTTGAGTTGGGTGTGGCTTGATGTGAGTTGTGTTCGACGTTGTTTAAGATTTTCACTGAGTGCGAGTCTTAATTCGATATAGGTTGCCTCAGCGGGTGTTAATTCTAAAAATTCATTCACTGTGCCAATTTTCCAGCCTTTTGAGGCAAGTTTTGCTTGTTTGTCTTTATCCATATTTTTAAACTCCTAACATAAACTATCATAAATGGTTAAGCGACGCTGACAAGTTTCAATAACTTGCTTAGGGGTACGTTGCGTTTTTTTCTCGAATACGTCAAGTATAATAATAGCATCAGAGTCAATACGATAAATAATTCGCCATGTGGTATTCTCGTCATTAATTCGTAATTCATGGCATCGAAATCCAATGGAGGGCATTGGGCGAGATTGTGGGAGAGATAGCATTTCTCCTTTTTGTAGTTTTCTCAATAAGAATCCAGCCTCAAGACGAGCATTCTGTGAAAAGGGTGGTGTCTTGATTTCACCAAAAAGCCATACCAAAGGCTTATCATTAATACTCATTTTGTGATACTCTATTTATTATTAATTGTCTGAATCAGAATTTACAGAATTTGAGAAAATCCTCGTTCCCAACGTCTTCGTTGGGAATGCATACCACGACGCTCCAGCGTCGAATGGAAAGCTTTCGTCTGATTATCAACGTTTTTTTATATAAGGTGTTCGGCTTCCGCGTCACGATATGCATTCCCAACGAAGTTCATGTAGGTTGGGTTAGCGAAGCGTAACCCAACATTTATTCATTTCCAGTTCATGTAGTTCATGTAGGTTTTCCTCGTTCCCACCGCTCCAGCGTGGGAATGCATACCACGACGCTCCAGCGTCGAATGGAAAGCTTTCGTCTGATTATCAACGTTTTTTTTATATAAGGTGTTCGGCTTCCGCGTCACGACATGCATTCCCAACGAAGACGTTGGGAACGAGCAACAATGGGTTAGAAAATCAACTCACTGGCACATCCAAAATAACCCATTTTCCTCGTTCCCAAACTCCGTTTGGGAATGCCTTCCTCGACGCTCCGCGTCGAATGTTCTTCACCAAACACAATGGTTATCAATTCTTTTTGACTGGCAACGCGGAGCGTTGGGGAAGGCATTCCCAAATGGAATTTGGGAACGAGAAATGGTGGGTTTCCGTTTCACTCCTACCCACCCTACGCTTGCTTTATACATTTGTAATGTCGGCACCCAGAATTTCGTTATATCCACCATAACCATTTGATTTTTAAAGTAATTATAGTGAGGTAGTGATTCTCGTTCCCACGCGCCGGCGTGGGAATGCATTGGCGACGCGCCAGCGTCGCGTGATCGACAAAGACTGGACGCTGGCGCGTCCCGAATGGGTTACCACGCCAGCGCGTGGGAACCAGAAAAAAAGATCATAGCGCCCGCTTACCCACCCT
>Ga0233403_10000323_pt1 | contig 22425 bp, 14 predicted proteins | sample Na_oxic_1_MG_FD_179866 | JGI IMG/M metagenome (GOLD analysis project Ga0233403, IMG submission 179866) | Seawater microbial communities from Saanich Inlet, British Columbia, Canada - Na_oxic_1_MG | ecosystem: Environmental > Aquatic > Marine > Inlet | place: Canada: British Columbia | collected...
TTTCCTATTATTAGCTAACACAAAAAATAATAGATAATATAGTCATTTATCATTTTTACCAAAGAATAGCAAAATGCCGCCGCGCGGTCCCCCCTCCCAGCGGGAGGGGGTTAGGGGGAGGGAGAGATCGTGAACCTAAAAATAGATTCCTCCAAAAAAGCTCAAACTGCATACCAGGCTAGGGGGTAGTTAACCTAAAACCGGGAAGTTATTTCATGACTATTCTTTAAAAATTTAGACGGTTTAATTTATTTAACTTTCTCTCTCATCGGAAGGAGAAATTGAAAGAGGGGCAAGTATTGACAAATTTTGCCAATGTTTTGCTAAGGATTGCAAAAGAGTACGATTATCTGTCGTTTTAGTCCCACCTTTTGCCAAAACCACACAATCCAGTCCCACTAAATCGGATTGATGATGACGAAAACTTTCACGGATTAAACGTTTAATGCGATTTCTGTCTACCGCTAATTTAGCCCGTTTTTTCGTAATCGCCAATCCTAAGCGAGCAACATCCTGTGCATTAAGCCTAGCCAAAACAGTCAAATAACGATCAGCCGATTTATAGGGCTTATTAAATACATATTTATATTCGGCTGCTGTTAGCAGATGTTGTTGGCGCGTGAATTTATAAGAGGGATTCATAACCAGAATTCGCTATTCGCTATTAGCCATTCGCCGAAGGCGAATAAGTAAAGTTCGTCTGTTTTGAGAGACAAAAATTTTATTATTTAAGCACTTAGACGTGTACGCCCTTTTCTGCGTCGGGCATTAATGATTTTTCGTCCACTCTTTGTTCTCATACGGAGACGAAAACCGTGAGTACGTTTACGTACTAAATTACTCGGTTGAAAAGTTCTTTTCATCTATATTTCCTCAACGTTAAAAAGCCAAATCTTTTATCAAAAAGCCGATCATCTTATGGCGAAGCTTCGTAACTTGTCAAGAAATGTCGTGTTATAGTTGTTCATAAAAGTTTTATTCGGTTTTGAAATCAAAATTGCTACAAATAGTATTTGTTAAAGAAATGCTATTTGTTAAAAGTGCTTTCGAGGTTCAAGTTTTTGCTTGAGCCAAAAACTTGAACCTCGAAAAGTTATTTTCTGTGGCATTCCTTACCTTAGGTGGTTTCCAGAAAAGATTAACCGGTGCCTCCCGGTATATTTATTTCTGGAAATCACCTTAATGAATGAAAATTAAATAACTTGGAATTTTATGGCCCTTTCTCATCTCTCTCCCATGTTTCAACAAGCTCAACAACCTGAGCGAGAGGTAAAAGGAGTGTGAATTTATTTAATTTCTATTTCTAAGGAATTTTAATGATATTCAGTACCATAAATCATTAAAAATACATTATAATAATTCACAACCTATTTTTATTTCGATTATAATTGATTTTACTTTAAAATAATCACATTCCATCTTCAATACATATACTGATCATACTTCAAATCAGTGAAATTTTTGAATCAAGAAAAATCCGATTTCTTTTCGATCTCAGATTTCTTCGACATTTTAGATTTTCACAAAATTCAAAGGCGAACAGTATAGTTCAAATATTTTTCAATAAGGAATAGTCACGAAATAACTTCCCGGTTTTAGGTTAACCACCCCCTAACCCCCTCCTTTATAAGGCGGGGGAACTCCCCTCTTTGTTAAGGAGGGGTAGGGGGAGGTTGATAGGAAGTTATTTCGTATTCATTCCTAAATATTTGATTTCATCGTGTAATTATAAAATAGTTCCCTTCATGAAAAATACAGAATTTAGCTAAGAACTGTCCAAACTATTGTTCAATTGATTTTGATTTTATCGTGTAATTATAAAATAGTTCCCTTCATGAAAAATACAGAATTTAGCTAAGAACTGTCCAAACTATTGTTCAATTGATGCTGAATTGATTAAAATCAATTGTCTAAAAAATATTTGTCATTAAAAACACTTTAACACTTAACTTTTCACTTTTCCTTTTTCTTAACGAAATAACTTGTATGTACTTTGAAATTTCCAGAAAAGAATTACTGACTCCCTTAAAAATGATTACTGGTGTTGTTGAACAACGCCAAACTTTACCTATTCTGGCTAACACTTTAATTGAGGTGACAGATAATACCCTTCACTTTACAGCAACGGATGCAGAGGTTGAAATTGCCTGTAGTTTGCCATTAAGTTCTGACAATTTAGGCACTGATCATGAAGGGAAAACCACTTTACCGGCGCGAAAATTTTTTGACATTTGCCGAGCGTTATCTGATGATAAAAACGCGAAAATTCAAGTGTCCATTGAAGATGAAACCAGTCAGGCTATTGTTAAAGCCGGTAAAAGTAAATTTAAATTACAAACATTACCGGCAGATGATTTTCCAGCCGGACCTAAAATTGATGCCACCGCAGAATTTTCTATTTCTCAGTTTCATCTGAAAGATTTACTTCACAAAACCGCGTTTTGTGTCGCTATTAACGATGTACGATATTATTTGACCGGTTTATTACTGGAAATTAGTGATGGCAAAATTTCCTTAATTGGTACTGATGGTCATCGAATGGCTGTAGCACAACATGATTTTGAAGGTGAAGAAAATGCCCAAGTGATTATTCCGCGTAAAGCTGTACTGGAATTGTCAAAATTGTTAGCTGACGATGAAGAAGCCAGTGTCGAAGTATCATTTGATGATAATCACATCGAATTCAAATTAAGTGATTCATTAATGATGAGATCAAAATTAATTGATGGCAATTTTCCAGACTGGCATGCCGTTATCCCTAGCGATCCCAACAATATAGTGATTGCTGAAACGGCACCTTTGAAACAAGCCCTGACTCGCGCCTCAATCCTATCAAACGAGAAATATAAAGGCATACGTTTTACGTTAACTGAAAATCTCTTGACAATTAGTGCAAAAAATGCTTACCAAGAAGAAGCAGAAGAAATCATAGAAGTGGAATATACCGGAGAGGAATTAGAAGTTGGCTTTAATGGCATTTATATTCTGGATGCGATCAATGTCATTTCGACAAAAACCGTCCAACTGGCTTTCGTCGATCAAAACAGCTCATGCCTGATTACGGAAGAAGATAATGAGGACAGTAAATTTATCGTGATGCCGATGCGTCTTTAAGGATTAAGAAATCGAGGATAATCCATGCTAGGAATCCAAAATTTATTTTGGGCTTGATGAGTCCAAAATTTATCTTTGGATTTTAGGACTCCAAAATTTATCTTGGGCTTGAGGACTCCAAAATTTATCTTGGATTTTAGGACTCCAAAATTTATTTTGGACTTAAGTTATTAACCAATTTTTTTAAAAACATGTCTATAAATCTCTTTCTGTTTATACGAAACTTACTCAGTACCGTTGCATTTTCGGTATTTTTAGTAATGAGTACAGCAATCGCTGCTGAAACAGACACCGAAACGGATGCAACAACTCATCCAGAAATAGCAAAACCTGAAATGGTTTATGAAGGTGCCCCCAGAGTCATGCCAGATGTCAAAATGGTTTTGACTGCCGGCGCACCTCCCATGTCAGAAGAGGAATTTGAAGAAGGAAAACAAATTTTCTTTGACCGCTGTGCTGGCTGTCATGGTGTGCTTCGTAAAGGAGCAACCGGTAAACCTTTGACCCCTGATATTACGCAACAAAGAGGTACTGAATACCTCAAAATCTTTATTACTTACGGTTCGCCAGCCGGTATGCCGAATTGGGGTTCGTCCGGTGAATTGGATGCCAGACAAGTTGACTTGATGGCTCGTTACATCCAACATGAACCACCGGTGCCACCAGAATACGGCCTGAAAAAAATGAAAGACAGTTGGCAAGTTATGGTGCCACCGGAAAAAAGACCAACCAAGAAGATGAACGATTATGACATCGAAAACTTCTTTGCCATCACCCTCCGTGATGCTGGTAAAGTCGCCTTAATTGATGGTGATACCAAAGAAATCATTAATGTCATTCAAACTGGTTATGCAGTGCATATTTCCCGTTTTTCAGCCTCTGGGCGTTACTTGCTCACCATTGGGCGTGATGCCAAGATTAATCTCATTGACCTGTGGATGAAAAAACCGGACACGATTGCCAAAATTAAGATTGGTATGGAAGCACGTTCGGTAGAAACTTCCAAATACCCAGGATGGGAAGATAAGTACGCTATTGCTGGTAGTTACTGGCCCCCTCAATACGTGATTATGAAAGTCGATACGTTAGAACCACTGAAAATTGTTTCTACTCGTGGAATGACTGTTGATCAAGAGTATCACCCTGAACCGCGTGTCGCTGCCATCACCTCCTCTCATGAACGTCCTGAATTTATTGTCACTATCAAAGAAACCGGTAAAATTTTACTGGTCAATTATGAAGACTTAGCTAATCTAAAATTCACCAGCATTGATGCGGCTCGCTATTTACATGATGGCGGTTGGGATTCTACGCAACGCTATTTTATGATGGCTGCCAATAAATCGAACAAAATTGCTGTCGTTGATTCTAGGGAAGGAAAACTAGAAACTCTGATTGAGGTCGGTAAAATTCCTCATCCAGGACGGGGGGCTAATTTTATTGATTCCCAGTATGGACCGGTTTGGGCTGCCAATCACCTAGGTGATGACAGCATCGCTATCATTGGTACTGATCCTGACAATCATCCAGAGTCGGCTTGGAAAGTGGTGAGAACATTGAAGGGCCAAAGCGGAGGCTCATTATTCATCAAAACCCATCCCAAATCCAACAATCTCTATGTCGATACGGTGTTGAGTCCGGTGGCGAAATATAGCCAAACCATTGCCGTATTTGATATTAACAATCTGGAAAAAGGCTATGAAGTTTTACCCATAGCTGAATGGGCGGAGGTTGGTGATGGGCCCAAGCGAGTGGTACAACCGGAGTATAATAAAGCGGGTGACGAAGTTTGGTTTTCAGTTTGGAATGGCAAAGAACAAAAATCGGCGATTGTCATTATTGATGACAAAACTCGCACACTCAAACAAGTGATTAAGGATGATCGCTTGATTACCCCAACGGGTAAATTCAATGTCTACAACACCATGAACGACATTTATTAATTGTTAATTGGTAATTGTTAATTGTTAATTGTTAATTGATAATTGGTAATCGGGAAAGCGAGAGCATTAGAAAATACAGTAATCCACAATAATCAATGACGATTTTCTGTTTTAACTCTAAAACCGATTTTGAAGTATATTTTTGTCTCGTTCCCAACCTCCAGGTTGGGAATGCATTTAATGACGCTCTGCGTCATTCCTTATAAAAAATATTCGCTCGTTACTACGTTTCCCGATTCCCAATTTTCCATTCCCCGTTCCCCATTCCCAAACATGAAACGACTCAGTATCCTACTCTTTGTTCTATTGGCTTTAAGCATTTTCTCCATTGAAAATGAGATTTTAGCGGCTGATGAAAAAATCTCTCCTGAACGTCAAACGGAACTACTTTACTTGCTTCGCCACGACTGCGGTTCCTGTCATGGCATGATGCTTAAAGGTGGCTTAGGACCTCCTTTACTCCCAAAAGCACTCTCCACTAAACCCAAACCATTGTTACTCCATACCATTCTTGAAGGTCGTCCTGGTACTGCTATGCCACCATGGCGCGACTTCCTGACATCAACCGAAGTTGAATGGTTAGTAGAACAACTTATTAATGGAATTGATGATGTTTATGAAGAAATACCAACCCGATAAAAAAGAAGATATCCTCTCCAGCAAAGGAAAAAACTTCAATCATTCTTCTAACCAACGATTTTTCCACTTAGGTGATTTCCAGAAAAAATTATACCGTTGCCTGAGCATGTCGAAGGCAAATTCTTGCAGTTGCCTTCGACATGGTTCGACAAGCTCACCAACCGCTCAGGCAACGAACCCGGTATTTTCTTTTCTGGAAATCGCTTTACTATTCCTATTACTTTTTCCCACCTTAAACTATGCAACTGAACTTCGCGGTACTGGCGATTTAGGTATCGTTGTAGAACGTGCCAGTGGCAGCGTCCTTATCATTGAAACCACCACGCATACTCGTTTAGCCAAAATTCAAGGCTTAGGTGATTTATCTCACGCATCAATCGTTTATTCCCGCGACCAACGCTACGCCTATATTTTTGGACGAGATGGTGGGTTAACTCAACTGGATATTTTGACCGGCAAAATTGTTAAACGCATTATACAAGCTGGTAACAGTATTGGTGGAGCTATTTCCCAAGATGGGCGTTTAATTGCCGTTTCTAATTATGTGCCCGGTGGCGTTAAAGTTTTTGATGCCAAAAACTTAGCATTGGTAGCAGACATTCCGGCTGAATTTGGCAAGCAAACTCAAAATCCAGATTTACGTTCCAAAGTCATCGGATTAGTTGATGCCCCAAACCAACGTTTCATTTTTAGCTTATTTGAAGCCGGTGAAATTTGGATTGCTGATATGCACATTCCACATTCGCCCAAAATTCAAAAGTTTAGAAATATTGGTATTCAGCCTTATGATGCCCTCATTTCTCCAGATGGACGTTATTATGTTGCCGGCTTATTTGGAGAAGAGGGTTTAGCGTTATTAGATTTATGGAATTTAGAAGCTGGCGTACAACGCATTCTGCCCAATTATGGCAAAGGACAACAAAAATTACCCGTTTACAAAATGCCTCATTTAGAAGGTTGGGCTATGGCAAGCGATTATGCTTTTATTCCGGCTATTGGTCAACACGCTGTACTGGTTGTCGATAAAAAAACGTGGCAACCGGTCAAACAGATTCCCGTATACGGTCAACCCGTTTTTGTGATGGCAAAACCCGATGGTCGTCAAGTTTGGGTCAATTTTGCTTTTCCTAACAATGACACATTACAAATCATTGATGTGCTAACTCTGGATATCGTAAAAATGCTCAAACCCGGCAAAGCCACCTTGCATCTGGAATTTACACCGCGTGGCGAAGAAGTCTGGGTATCGGTCCGCGATGAAGATAAGGTTATCGTTTACAACACCGAAATGTTTGAAGAAGTCGCTACCCTACCTGCCGACAAACCCAGCGGTATTTTTTTTAGCGCACGCGCCCACAAAATTGGTCTTTAAAGGAACAAAGCTTCGCTTTGGACTCCAGCCTGGGATTTTGGAGTCCAAAGCTTTAGCTTTGGGTTGGGAAAGCATTTAATGATGCTCTGCGTCATTCCTTATAAAAAATATAAAATCATGATTAATAAAGCTATTTTTACCATACTCTTATTTAGCTTAATGGCCCCCATTTGGGCCCAAGATACAGGGCCTTCACCGCGTGATGCCTTGATTACCGAAATTGAGCAACGTGCCCAACAGGATGTCAAACTGGAAAAATCGCCGGAAAATATTCAAGGACTTAATTTATTGTTTGGTGAAGAAGCCAAATCGGTGGGATTAACTTTACGAGAAGTTGTCCAAATTTATGAAGAAACTTATCAAACGGCTAAACCCAAAAAATCGGGTTTTGAAAAATTTATGGAAAATCAATTAGCTGTGATGGGATGGAGTTTAGCGATTATCTTTTTCATCTTTCATTTTCTTCGTGAAGCCATGAATAAATTTGTGATTCATGTTTTCGTTTCAACTAAAAATTGGTTTTATCGTCAACTGTCTGGTTATCGTTTTTTCCGTCGAGCAAATTTGCGAAAATATCGCCAAGCCTTGATTCAACAATTTCAAGAATTTACCATTCCATTTTGCCATCATGATAAAAAGAATTGTCAACTCAAATTGCGTGACATTTATGTACCGCTGAAAGTCAAAGGCACCACTGAACATGAACGCATTGACGCATCTCAAGCCATAACCAAATATCAACGCTTGATGGTGGTGGGTGAGCCGGGCGCGGGTAAATCAACCTTGCTTAAACATTTAGCGTTATCTTACGCAGAAGGCGATTTAACCGATTTACCCAAACAACCGGTGCCAATTTTATTAGACATTAATCGCTTGAATTCAGACAATTTACTTGATGATTTCGTCAACCAATTGGATAAACACGATTTTCCAAATGCGCGTCATTTTGTAGAAATGAGTCTTGAGAAAGGCACTTTAATGTTGTTGTTTGATGGCTTGGATGAAGTTAAAACCAGTGAACGGCAACGAATCGTTAATAAAATAAATGATTGGTTAGATAAATATTCTCAATGTCGTACCGTGATTACCTGTCGCACGGCTGTTTATCATAATGAATTTGTTGATAAAACCAAGCAAACTTTAGAAATTGACCGGTTTCGGGATCATGAAATTCAGCAGTTTTTAGAACCTTGGCAAAACAATATGCCAGCAGGCAAATCCGTCAAACAACTCATGCACACCTTGCAAGAACGCCCTCGGATTATGCAACTAGCCGGCAATCCGTTAATGTTGACGATTATTGCTTATTTGTATACCGATACGGCTTTCGTATTACCACACTCACGCGCTAAATTTTATAGCGAAGCCACGCATATTTTGTTAGAACAATGGCATCGGGAACATAATCAGTATGATGCGGCGAAAAAACAAGCCGTGTTGCGCCACTTAGCGTTGTTTAATCAAATCAGTGGTAGTGAAAATCAGCAAGATCGGCGTAGCATGGATTTTAAAACGGTTTTTGTCCAAATCAAACAAATATTGCCCGATTTAAATTTAACCGATGCTGATGTTGAACCGTTGTTAAATGAAATCGTGGAACGCAGTGGTTTATTGCAAAAGATTGATGGTGGCGAGCGATATCAATTTGCCCATTTGACCTTGCAAGAATTCTTTGCGGCGGTTGAACTACGTGGTAACATGGCGCAACTTTTGACCTATTTTCAAGCAGATTCAGATGGTTGGCGTGAAACGGTCAAAATTTGGTGTGGACTAGATCACGATAGCAGCGAATTAATACGCGCCATCTATACTGACGATCCGATTATGGCGTTTGAATGCCTCGCCGATGCTCAACAAATGAATGCCGAATTAGCTGATGAAATTACCGAATATTTCAAATTGCAATTAGGTACTGCCGGTGATAAAGGCGAAGCAATTAATCGGGCTTTTGCAGCGGTTGCCTCTAATACTCAAGAACGAGGCAAAACTATTTTTGACTTTTTGGCAGAAACTTTGTCTAATCAGAAAGAAAATAAACAAAAACGCATTGCCGCCGCCAATGCCTTGTCAATGACTAATTTACCTCAAGCAGCAGAAGTATTAGGACAGCATTATCACGACAAGGAAATATCCATTCTCATCCGAGCCGCATTACGAGAAATGGGAGATTTAGCGGTTCCAGTAATAGTACAACGAATTTGAAAAGCAAACAACGAATTAAATGAATAACTTGAATTGAACTATGGTTGAGTCCGCTCCGAAAAGTTCCAAATTTCCCTTTTTGGCAAACGACTTTGTAAAAAAACTGAAATCATTGCCTAATTTTGGTTTTCAGAACATGAGCCAAAAATGACTTTCTGAAAGGGACTCATAGTTTGATTCGTTGTTTGCTTTTCAAATTCGTTGTACTTTTTATCTGAATCAGACAAAAAAATAGGAAAACAAAACCATGTACGACGTAATTGATGACTTACGAGAAATCGGTAGACCCAAAGCCGCCCTCGCGCTCGTACCATTTCTTTGGCATGAAGATAATGATTTAGCCAGCCGTACAGCTTTGAATTTAGCTACATTATTGCCTAAGCCAGAGGTAGAAAATGTGCTACGTGATTATCCATTAACAAAAGAACAACGAAAGGCAGATTGGTTTGATTGGGTTTGGGCACCTTTTAATGAATATGAACCTGATGGCTCATCTTTACCAATTATCACAGGGCGCATAGGTTATTTAATTGATTGGTATTTACCATCTATACCTTTTGAAATGAAAGAGGATGATATGCTTGCTTATCTATATCAGATGAGAATTCATCAGATAGAAATTCCTAAAACAATACCAGATATTGATCTACGAATCATTATACCGATCATTATAAATGGGCAATATAGAGGGAATAGGCTTTTATTCCATAATAAGAAAGAAGAATTTATCAAATTAAGAAATATTTTTGTAGATACTCCAAAACCTACACTAGATGATTGGAAACATATTTTTGTTTCCCCTAAAGTATACTTAAAAATAAAATCAGATATTCTGAAATGGTTTATATGGGTTATTTTTTATTTTATTTTCTTAGAATTAATAGAAAAAGTTTGTTGTTCTAACAATCTGATTGAGATGTTAGGAACTACCTTTTTGTGCTTTCTTATGTTTATAAAATATCTACAAATAAAACGGAGACTCAAAAATCCCCTACATGGACTTCTCGAACCACCAAAAACAAACCACACCACAGCTAAAAAGAAGCAACGAAGGTGGGATTGGTTTCGCAAGTAGTCCCACGAGATTAAGTACAACGGTTCAGGGGATTGAACGGATTAAGTCTTTGGCGTGGTTGGGTTTATTCGTTGATTTCGTTAATTCAAGGAGTTCTTCAAATTTTGGTGCTAAACGAATTAACCAGATGTTCAAAGATATGGGCAACCAAACTGGCGTAAGCCCCTACAACTGAAAGGAAAAATTTTGAAAATTACCGGTTTTATTTGGCTTGATGAGATTGTAGAAAAGTTACAAAAAAAGCATAGTGTTATTGTAAATGAAGTTCAAGAGGTATTGACTAATAAATCTAAATTTAGATTTGTTGAAAAAGGACATCATTTAGGTGAAAATGTCTATCTTGCACTTGGACAAACAGCGGCTGGACGTTATCTCATTATTTTCTTTATCTATAAAAAAGACAAACGTGCTTTGATTCTCTCAGCACGAGATATGACGAAGACAGAAAGGAAACAATATGAACGAAAATAAAAGTTCTATTTCACAGGCAAACTCTTATCTTGAAATCGGTGAATTTTGGGATAACCATGATGTGACTGACTATTGGGAACAAACCAAACCGGTGGATTTTGAAGTTGATATTCAAGCGGAGGGTAGATATTGTGCCATAGAACCGACACTGGTGACTAAAATAAGCAAAATTGCTTGGCAAAAAGGCGTATCAATGGAAACATTAGTCAATCTCTGGCTTCAAGAAAAATTGGCTCACGAAATTTAAAAGTCGTACAAGTTTGGATTAATTGAGTACAACGAATTAACAGATTCAACGGATTAACTCTTTGGTGTGGTTGGGTTTATTCGTTGATTTCGTTAATTCGCTGTACTATATTTAAAGGAGCATACCCAAATGAATCAATCTATGACAGTTAATGATATCTTTAGCTTAGCCTGTCAATTAACCGCAACCGAACAGGCACAATTAATGATACGTTTGTTATTACTTCAAACCTCACAAAAAACGGTTAAAACTAACCCAAGTTCTTCAGAAAACGCTTTAGCCGAATTACAAAGCCTTGGGAAAAAAATAGCCCAATATTGGCCTAATAGTGTATCCAGTACTGAAGTCTTATCAGAAATGCGTCGATAGGAATGAAAAATGGATATGTACACTATTGATGCCAGCGTAATTCTCAACGCTTTCAATGAAACTGAAATGGGTCATATTGAAAGTAACCAACTGATTACCCAATTAGTTACCCAAACCATTCCTATCATTGAACCGTCACTGGTACTCGTTGAAGTGGCAGCAACTATCAGTCGTATACGTGGAGATGCAACTTTGGCACAAGAGTTTGCCTTAGCTTTGCAAAAATTCTCACAAATCACATTTATTCCTCTTGATCACGAAATAACCCAACAAGCATTAGAAGTTGCAGCTAATTATCAATTACGAGGGGCAGATGCAATTTATGTTGCTGTAGCACTACCGTTATACTAAACACTTTTTTTAATTCATAAGGACTTTCATGATTTATTTAAAACGATTATTAGTGCTTAGCACTTTTTCACTCTTACTAACCCCACTGACGCTATTAGCTGAAACGGCCCTTCAAATTCAACTGATACATATTAACGATCACCATTCCCACTTGGTGGCAGAAAATTATGATCTTGAATTTGATGGGATTAAAACGCAAGTCACATTAGGTGGATTTGCCAGAGTCGCTACTAAAATTAAGGCACTGAGAAATCATGTCAAAAATCCCCTGGTACTTCATAGTGGTGATGCCCTTCAAGGCACACTGTACTACACCCTATTTAAAGGCAATGCCGATATAAAATTAATGAATGCCGTCGGATTTGATGCCTTTGAATTAGGCAACCACGAATTTGATGACGGCAATACCGTACTCAGCCACTTTCTCAAACAAGCCAACTTTCCGGTACTTGCCGCCAATATTGATTTTTCACAAAGCCCAGAATTGAACGGATTGGTTAAGCCCTATCTGATTAAAAATATTGAAGGGCATCAAGTCGCATTGATCGGCATCAACACACTAAAAACACTCGTCAGTTCACAGCCTGGCAACAATTTAACCTTCTACAATGAAATAGAAACAGCCAATAAAATGGTACAACAACTTGAAAAACAAGGTATTAATAAAATCATTTTATTGACCCATTATGGCTATCAACAAGACCAAAATCTGGCCCAACAAGTCGCCGGCATCGATGTCATTTTAGGCGGTGATTCCCATACCTTATTGGGAGATTTCACACAACTGGGACTCACTTCTGCCGGCCCTTATCCCACTAAAATCACCTCACCGCGCGGTGAACCGGTTTGTATTGCCCAAGCTTGGCAATATGCTTATCTCGTCGGGTCTTTGTCAGTAACATTTGATGATAAGGGCCTTGTCACTGAATGCGACGGTCATCCGATTTTGCTCGTTGGCAACACCTTTCAACAATATGACGCTAATGGCGAAAGAAAACCCGTCGATGCCCAAACACAAGCCAAGATTGAAGCCATTATTGCCAATAACCCTCAAATTGATCGTGTAAAACCGGATTCAGAAATTGAAAAGCTACTGGCAACCTACACTAAACATTTAGAAAAATATTCCAAAGAAGTCATTGGACAAGCCGCCGAAGATTTATTGCATATCCGTGTACCCGGCCCACATTCCTCTGGCGTTCAACTGCCTCATGGTAGTCTTATCGCGCCACTGGTTGCTGAGGCTTTTCTGGAACAATTGCAAAGTAGAAATTATGCAGCCCAACTGGTCATTCAAAACGCCGGTGGCGTACGTACTGATATCCTCAAAGGAGATATTACCATTGAAACGGCTTACACCTTACTCCCGTTTCAAAACACGCTTTATTTACTAACCTTGACCGGTGCAGAAATCAAACAAGTGCTTGAAGAGAGTTTGAGTAATCACTTTGATAAGAAAGGTTCTACTGGTGCTTTCCCCTACGCCGCTGGTATTCGTTACACCATTGAAGCTAAACAGCCTATTTATCAGCGTATTACCCGTCTTGAAATCCGACATGACAACAACTGGTCCTTAATTGAACAGAATAAAATATATCGCGTTGGTGTCATTTCCTATCTAGCCAAAGGCAAAGATGGTTATACAACCCTTGCTAAAGTGCTAAAAGAACGCGGTGGCGTGAATACCTATTTTGATTATGCAGAATCTTTCGTAAATTATGTGAAAAAAGTGGGGACTTTGAAAAAACCAACAGAAACTGGCATAATCTATGTAAATTAGGCTTTTTGTAACAGACGAGATTTTTACCGGTTTTAGGGATATCCAAAAAATAAATTATCCCGGAAAAAAATTTTGAGGGCATGAGAAATCCTGGCACTGGGGTCGTTCAATGGGATTGGTTCTAGGATACCGGGGAAAGGGGATTGTTCCAATAGGAACGATTCAATGAAATGTGTGGTATTTATTCGTTTTTTGGTCAAATTGATTCCTTATTCATTTCCCCTTCACATTACTCATAGAAGCAATCCCATTGAACGACCCCAGTGCCAATAATTAGGACAGCGTAAAAAATAACTTACGCACAATCAACATAAGCTATTTCTTAAGGAAATAGTATTTGTTGGATCATTCAAAAATGGTGGTAAAATATTTACATTCACCCACTTAATCTTTGTCATTCTTGATTTTAATCCTTTCTTATATGCAATCCTTGTCGTTATTTTTTAAAGCAAAATTTTGTAATTAGCTTTAATTGATGTTGAATAAAAAAAGTGTATCGCACTTTTCTGTTAGGATTGGTAGAATTATTTTTTTAGATGACTCACTTTACACATATCCTTTCTTGAAAATTGTTTCTTGAAAATTGAATAAACTTTGTTATTGTTCTTTGTATATCTTGAGTTACGCTGCTTGAGGAAGAAATATTTATTTTTCAACCATATAGCGAAGTAACTTCGTTTCTCGCACAGCGAAAAATGACACCCTTTGACATGAGTTAATAACTGATAATGATTTTTGAAGAAATTGTTCTCTACAATTTTGGTATTTATAACGGACGACATGTTGTTAAACTTAATCCTCCTTCTTCCCAAAAAGCTATCATTTTATTTGGCGGACTTAATGGTAGCGGTAAAACTACATTGTTAGATGCGTTACAAGTCACGCTCTATGGCAAATTTGCCAAATGCTCCAACCGAGGCAGCATGAACTATTTTGACTATTTACGTCGAATGATTAATTATCATGCTGATCAAAAAGGCGGGGCTTCCCTTGAATTACAATTCAAACACTACCGTAGTGGTAAAGAAGAATCCATTCGCATTCAACGGGCATGGCATGGCAGTAACAAAAACATAAAAGAAACCGTTGAAGTTCGACGTGATGGTGTTTTAGATTCTGTCATCACTGATCGTTGGTACGAATATGTTGAAGAATTTATACCAACGCGAATTTCCAATTTATTCTTTTTCGATGGTGAAAAAATTGAAGCCTTGGCAAATACTGATAAATCAGCAGAATTACTCAAAACCGGTATTCATGCCTTACTCGGTTTAGATTTAGTTGATCGCTTAACCACGGACTTATTTACCATCGAACAACGGAGACATAAAGCACAATTTCAATCAGAACAAAGTTATATCAGGGTTGAGGAATTAGAAAAACAGCTTGAACAGTTAGAAAATAAATTCCAAGATAACGCTGAACAGAAAATTAAGGCACAAGAGCAACTGACTCAAGCGGAACAAGAATATGAAAAATTGCTTGAAGAATATCGTCGTGAAGGGGGCGATCTGTTTGAACAACGGGCTGAAATTCAAGTACAGCTAGAACTGGCACAGCAAAAACGCAAAAATATTCTTGAACAACTGCGCGAACTCACTGCTGGAGAAGCCCCTTTAATGTTGATACCCGATTTACTTCGTGAAGCCGAACAACAAGCGATTCGAGAACAAGAAGCTAAACTTTATCAGGCTCTTGATAAAGAACTGAATGAGCATGATGCGTTGATTCTAAAATCATTGACAGAATACAAGGTTAAAGCTTCTGCGCGGACTGCTGTTGAGAATTTCATGGCGCAAGAGCAGGTAAAACGCCAACAAGCTTTTAAAACAGAATGTTATATTAATATTGAACCACAAGCTTTTGCTCCGTTGCAAAAAAATATCTTGACTCAAGTACAAAGCAAAATCACTGAAGTCATGGCTAAAGCGGAAAAAATTTTTGTGGAAATGGACATTTGTGAACAAAAACTGGGAAGCATTCCAGACCCGGAAAGTTTAACTGGCATTCAAACACGATTGGAAAATATCCAAACGGAGATAAAAACCACCCAATCCCAGATTGATACTTTAGAGCAAGAACATATACGACTAGAGCAGCAAATCATTCGTCAAAAAGAGGACCTGACCGGTGCCTATGAAGGTGAAGCGAAAGAAGAATTTGCTCGGGAAACCACTAAGCAAGTTATCGTTCATATTGATAAAGTTCGCTCAACGTTAGCTAAATTTGGTTTGGCGATCACACAAAAGCATATTCGGCGATTAGAAACGCTAATTTTAGATAGTTTTCAACAACTGGTTAGAAAAGAAAATTTTATTAATCACATTGATATTGATACTAATAGTTATACACTAACGCTCTATACACAGAACCATGAAAAATTACGGCCTGAAATTTTGTCGGCAGGAGAAAGACAATTATTGGCTGTTTCTATCTTATGGGGGTTAAGTCGTGCGGCGGGACGGCCCTTACCGGCGATTATTGATACACCGTTGAGTCGGTTGGATGGCAAGCACCGTCATAACTTAGTGGAAAATTATTTTCACCAAGCCAGCCATCAAGTGATACTGTTATCAACTGATGAAGAAATCAATAAAAAATATTATCATGATCTGAAACCGTCGATTGGACGTGAATATCATATTTTCTATGATGAAGAGAAACAATCATCGGTTATCAATGCGGGTTATTTTTTTTAAACTTGAGAAGGCAATAACGACAAGGACCCTACAATTATAGTGCGTAGGGATATAAACCTGACCGATTTTGAAAACCGGTCAGGTTTTTTCACTACTCAAAATCGCATACAATCTCACCTGGTGCGATTTCTACACATAAATCGTCTGGGACGATTTGAATCTCAGGTTTAAAAGTCATGACTTGTCGAGGTTTTCCCCGTTTTCTGGTATTGGTTTCTTCATCATCAATCATAATCGTATAAGTCAGAGTCGCATCCTTATTAAGCACAATCCCCGGTTTCAGAGGCTCATCTCCCTCAATCACTTCTTCCGTTACCACTTCAAACTTGGGAACGATGAGGTAAGGTTGGCCCTGGTATAACACATAAAAAGTCCCATTGGAATTGAACACAATATCCTCAACACCTTCATACTCAAAACCTAAATCAGTAAAAACCTCTGGTGAGAGTAAGGTCGGCGTAATGAGTTGGGCCGTGCCATCCGGATAAACGATTTTACCTTGTGGTTGGTTTTTATAAGTCGTATGAGTGTTATCCTCCAAGTGAAGCCCCGGTTGTTGCGATGCTGGTGCATTATCAAAATCACAAACCGTTTCACCCGGTGTGATTTCCACACATAAATCATCAGGGGCCGGTTCAATAACTGGAGCAAACATGGCGACTTGGCGAGGCTTACCACGTTTACTAGTTTCAGACTCAGGCATTTCCATCATCACATCACCGCGTTTGCCGATGACAACTTCGCCACCATCTAACACTTCACTTAACGCTACCGGGTCCTTGGGAGCTGGGATAACTTTATATTGTTTTTCATCCGAGGTCGTGACAATATAAAATCCTCCTTCGATAATAGACAGTCCAATAGGAATTTTGTCGCCATCGACTTGAATCACGTTGTCAATATCCGGAATAAAGCTGTAATTGATGCCTTTCGACTCGTCCGTGCCTTCCACGATTAAAAAGCCGGTGTCCGGATTTTGAGACAGTTCAAAATCAGTTAAGTCTTCGTTTTCAAGAGAGCGATTGTTAAGATAAACCTCCATATTGTCTTTGATGCTGGTTCCTTGCCCGCCAAGCCCTAGACTTTTATCAATATCAAAAACTTGAGGCAACTTAACCCTAACGGATACTTTGTCCGAAGCTGGCAAAATTCTTGGTGTTAATTTCATACCTTCTGGCGCAGTTATCGCGCCCGTATTGGCATCAATTTGCCAACCCTCTGGCATTAGAGGTAAGACATCCGATACACTAATTTTTTTGGCATCAAGATAAACGAAGAATTTAGAAATCTCTTCGCTGGGCATTTGCTTAAATGCTTGGCGTTGAAGTGCGGATATGTGTTGTGGCGTAAACTGATTAAGCACATCGGTTGAAAATCCACCCATATTAGCAGCGGTTAAGCCACTCAATGTCTTTATCGGCACCGAGTTAAACTGTTTAACCGTCAAAGCACTCAAAGTATTTCTTTGTATTTTAGCGATTTGCGCCGGTTGTAATGCCTTCAAAGCGGCTGGTGGAATGATAGCCAATTGTTCTGGTGTCATCACCGCAAACACCTCAGCTTCTAATTCGCCCAAGGGTTCGTCCTCCAAATTTGCTAAATCGGCTATCTCCAAACCAAAGTCTTCTATCGTTGGTGGTTCGCTGGGCAAGATAACCCCAGGGCCCAAGACGACATCATCAGGTAATTCAACGCTGGGACTCAAGCGTACATCAGATAGAATGGTGCCCGGGGCAATTTCCGCGGCGGTGATGAGTGGTGGTTTATCTGAATCACCAGTGATTTCACCAGACAATATACCGCCCCTAACCGTTGTACCGGCAACCAGTTGTACATTTTCAAGCGTACTATCAGAAGCATTTTTGATGGTGCCACGCACTTTACCACCACTGAGTGTGGTACCAGAAGTTAATTGGACATTTTCAATGGCACCGCCGATTTTACTGTTATTAACAATGGTACCAGATAAAGTACCACCGCTGAGTTTAGCCCCCACAAATTCAATATCTGTGATCGTGCCTTGATTGGTGATATTACCGGTGAGCTTTCCACCGGTCAAAGTGGCATTTTCTTCAATGATTGAATTAGAAATTAAGCCTTGATTTTCAACATTCGCTTCAAACAACGCATGAGAAATACTAGCGGTTTCACCCACATTAATATCGATAGGAAAAATTTGTTGCTCTACATCACAGATATTGGTTGCTTTACCTCCAATCACCTCACAATGTGCAATGGTGCTTTCTTGAGTAAAAGTAGATAGTATTTCTTCCTGAGTCACGGTGCTATCAAGCAATGCTTCCTCTTCAGACACCTGAGACGTGGCATTTTCTTCTTCAAGCGTTGGCTCATTTTCAACCACTTCACTGGTTGATTCGTCCTCAACCACTTCACTCGTTGGTTCGTCCTCAACGACTTCACTCGTTGATTCCTCCTCAGCCACTTCCAACGCAATACCGCCCGGATCAACAATGCGTCCATCAACGCCAGTATTGTCTCCTAATGCACCATCGGTGAGTGTCAAACTTGCTTTTACCATTGTTTGGCCATCAAGCGTACCCAGTGCCAAGCTGACGTTAGAGAAGGTATACCAATCTGCACTGCTGCCATCACCAGCTATTGTTGTCCCATATTTGCGGTAAACAAAATTGTCTAACTCAAGCGTATTATGGTAATAAATATCAAGGTGGACTGATGGATTCTCTAATTGAGTCAATTCAAAACTGACTAAACCTTGTGGAAAAGCATAGTTTCCTGGTTCAACCGGTTGTGCTTCTGGATCAACCAGTGCGGCCTGATTGATATTACAATCTTCGCAGATTAACGTGATGCTGGGCAAAGCGAAGCGTTTTTGGGAGATTGGCTCAAATTGCGCCTGACAATTTTTGGCTTCGGTCATTTCAAGCATAATATCATCTTCGGTGCCACTACAAGCCCCGCTCCAACCACTAAAGTTTGAACCTGCTTCAGCCTGCGCTATCAATAGCACTTTCAAACCACTTTGGTAGTCTTGACTGCAATCGGTACCACAGGTAATGCCTGCTTTATTGGAATTGACGGTGCCAGAACCTTCTCCAGTTAGGCTGACGGTTAAGGGGTAATTGGGTAACACGATAGTCGGTGCTTCATACGCGCCCATGTCAACGATAGCAGTGCCGTCGCCATTGCCATCTTCTAAACGGGGTTTGCCATCAAAATCAATCTCAACGATTTCGGTGGTATTGCCGTCACCAAGAATCCCTGCACATTCGGCATCCGCGAAATCGGGTAAGATGAGTGCGTTATTCCCAGCATCAATGGCGGGCGAGTTTTCACTTAAATGAAAATCGCCGACGGTGGTATGGGTGGTAATGTTGTCAACGACAGGTTCAGCAAATAATGGGTCTTCATTCTTATTACCTTCACCGGTCCTGCCACCTTGAATAATGGAGTAGTTAACGGTGGTTTGGCTATTCGCATCGTCACTGATTTGGGCCCCAGCGATCCCGCCAAGTGGATGATTTTCCCAGATAATGCTGTTATTGATCGTGGTTTGGCTACTTTGATTGACGATGCCACTGCCAGTCTGGGCCAAATTTTCAGTTATGGTGGTTTGGCTCAGGGTTGGCGTGCTGTTTTGATTGAGCAAGGCACCGCCAGTTTGAGTGGCTGAGTTACCATTGATAATGACATGGCTTAATAGGGGACTACTTTGGTTGAGATTAACCATACCGCCGCCATTAGTGGCTTGATTTCCACTGAAAATGCTATGGCTGATTTTAGGACTGCTGTTGTTATTGGCAATGCCTCCCCCTTGTACGGCGGTATTGCCGCTGATATTGACATGCCCCAAAATAGGATTGCTACCAGCTTGATTGAAGAGTCCACCACCTTGACGACTGGCAGTATTACTTTGTAAAAAGACATGGCTTATCACTGGGTGACTTTGGAGTTCGTTGTAAATACCACCTCCATCTTGAGCTGAGTTATTCTTAAAAAAGCCGTAGCTTACCGCGGGATGACTACCATTACGATTACACAAACCGCCACCATAAGTCGCTGAATTATTTTCAAATAACAGATAATCCATGGTCGGATTGCTGTTAGTATTAAAAATACCGCCACCACAAGCGTTATTGCCATCACCATTCGCATTGCCGGAACTTATCACCACGCCATTGATTATTGTGGTTGCTTCAAGGTTTTGCCCGGTGATAACGTGATAACTGTTATCGCTGTTATCGCCAACTACCCCAATATCACCACTGAGAATGGTTTGATTTAAGGTAGCATTGCGTTCCGATAATTGGGTTTCTGTACCAGCAAAACCGCCATAAATGGCTACGCCATTTTGTAATTGGAAGGTAGCATTGCGATCCGTATTGGTTGTGGGCTTATAAGTCCCTTTAGCGACCCAAATTTCGGTCACGGAAGTCAAAGTCCCTTCAGCAATTGGTGCGAGGGCTGCTTGCAAATCATGAAACGCATTGGGCCATTCACAACCGGTTTGGTTAGAAGTGGCTGTTTGATTGACATATAAACGTTGCGTATCAATACAAGGTGGGCCAAAAGTGGCGATACAGCTTTTATTAATCTCAAGGGTGAGGGTGGTCGTTGGTTCCGTTCCCACACAATCGCCAGCCCAACCGGTAAAGATAAAATCAGCTTCTGGTATAGCGGTCAATGTCACTGAGGTATCCGGTGGGTAGGTTTGGGTACAATCAGTGCCACAGTCAATGTCTTCACCGGTAATGGTTCCATGTTCGTCGGTGGTGACATTAAGCCTGGTTTCTTGAAGAAAGGTTGCTGTGCAGGATTTATCACTGTCTATCAGCACTTGACCGGTATTATCACAATCACCGCTCCAACTATTCAAGTTCCAACCGTCAGCCGGTAGGGCAACCAGTGATACGGTTTCACCGTCCACAGAAATTTGGGTACATTCAGTACCACACGCTTCAATCGTACCTTCTCCAGCGGTATTCAAGGTCAAGGTATATTGTTTGAGAAAGTTAGCGGTGCAATATTTATCACCATCTATCAGAACTTGCCCGGTACTGTCACAATCGCCAGTCAACTCACTGAATACCCAACCCTCAGCCGGTATGGCGTTGAGCGATACGGTTTCGCCGTCAAGATGAGTTTGCGTACATTCGGTGCCACAGTCTTCAATGGTTCCTTGACCTTCGGTGGTGAGGGTTAAGGTATATTGTTTGGCAAAAGTGGCAGAACAGGAACTGTCATTTTTCATGATGATCGTACCATCACTCTCACAATCTCCGCTCCAACTGTTGAAAATCCAAGTACTCGTTGGGGTTGCAGTTAAAGGCACTGTCGTACCTCGGTCAAAATACTGTTGACAATCACTGCCACAACTGATGCCTTCTCCGCTAATGCTGCCACCACTGGGTTGAGTTATGGTGAGTTTGTAGCTGGGCGTGGATGCAGTTGTAGTTGGAACGACATCCTCTGTCACCGTAAAGCTTTGCGATACATCGGTTGCAGCGGCATAGCTAGCATCGCCGGCTTGTGAGGCGGTAATACTACAATTTCCTACAGTGACTAAAGTGACATCACCAGTACTAGCACTAACGGTACAAACAGAAGAGGTATAACTGACGCTTAATCCGCTATCTGCGGTTGCTCCAAGCGTGAATGTGTCGCCAACGGTTTTATTCCCCGGATTAGTAAATGTTATCGTCTGAGTTAATTTGCAACCACCATCAGTAATTACCCAACCATCAGAACTTATCATATTGCTACGAGCAGTTTCTGCAATTGAACCCTGTGTACATATACTATCACCTCCATGAAAGCTAATACCGGACTGAAGGGTTAAATTGTTCCACCCTACCAGTAGTGCATCATAATTTGCGGTTGAGAGTGTCACACCATTAAACATATTAGTCATATTTGTCACATTGCTCACATTCCAACTACTGAGGTCTTGGTCAAATGAAGTTGCACTATCAAACATATTTCTCATATTTGTCACATTGCTAACATCCCAATCACTGAGGTCGGAGTTGAAAGCGGTTGCACCATCAAACATCTCATATAAGTACTGAACCACAAATTTTCAGGTATTATAAATTATGAATTTTTATGAATTTTATGGTATAATAATTTACTTGAAATTAACTAAAATATGTGAGGTCAATTAATGAAAGTTGCAGTCAAATTT
>Ga0233403_10000324_pt1 | contig 22395 bp, 14 predicted proteins | sample Na_oxic_1_MG_FD_179866 | JGI IMG/M metagenome (GOLD analysis project Ga0233403, IMG submission 179866) | Seawater microbial communities from Saanich Inlet, British Columbia, Canada - Na_oxic_1_MG | ecosystem: Environmental > Aquatic > Marine > Inlet | place: Canada: British Columbia | collected...
TTTTTACTGGATATTATTATCAATAATAGTATTAAACAAACAGTAATTAATTTTTCATTAATATGATATCTTATTTTTAGTAATTTAGCAAGATAATTCTTTACCCTTTTATTTCGCAACAGCCCTAGTATTTTAGAAAAATATTTTTTTGGTATCGGACAAAAGTTTGTAACCTATTGATTTATAGTAGTGCCTATAACAGAGATATTAAATAAAAACAATGAGTTACAATGCAGTTCAATTTTTTTGTCCGGCACTTAGAAATATACTATAATTATGATACTTTCGCTTATTTTTAAAAAAGCACTTTTTATTTAATAAGTTATAGTGGGCATGAATATTGCTTAAGTACCCGTTCATATATTTTTAAAAAATAAAGCGAATAAAAACAATCGTTTATGTAGTAAAAATCGTTGAAAACTTCTGGACGGGTACTTAACACATATTCTTATTTAAAATCAAAACTTGACATGATTTAAGTGGAAGTAGCGTAATTATACTCAGCACAGGCACATTCCAAAAAAAATGGCCATTATTAATCTTGAGTACTACCCTTTCTCTAGTACAACGGATATGTGAAATAAACGGATAAGGGACTTTTCTAAAAAACGCCCTTGGGCAGATACTTGAAAAATCCCCTACCAATCCGATTTTTTAAATAAATTCGATTTATTTTAGAATAAGTACCCGTCCATAAGTTTTCAGCTATTTTTAATACATAAACGATTGTTTTTATTCTCTTTATTTTTTAAAAATATATGAACGGGTACTTACACAATTAAAATCCTTTTTTATAAACAATCCTTGTAGTTAATAAATAGTTTTTCAGAAAAAATATTTATAATAAAACCATTGATACAACTCCCAACAATCAGAGACTCTATTAATAAATATGAAAGCCAATTGGTTACTCTTACTATTCATGACAACATTGGGCTTTATTAATCCACCCATTCACGCCCAAAGCAGTGGACAAGTCTCCCCGCCCAACGATGGCAGGACTGTGAAAATATCTCCGGAAATACGGATTATTCATCGGCCGAGTACTATCCCAACTATAAAAATGCAAATGATCCAACACTTCCTTAACCGCCCCAAACTCATCACGGAAGAACAAATGGAAGAAGGGGGCTATATTCTTGCTAATGCTGAACAATCAATATTCTCAACCAAAGGCAATAATATTTACGTTGGTGGCCTCCACAATGGGCAAGTTGGAAGCCAATACCTCATCGTCCGTCTAGGACAAACCTACTACAGTCCACTAGAAGATGAAGAAGAGGAAGTGCTGGCTTATGAAGCCATTTTCATCGGAGAAGCGATACTGACAGCCCCAGGCGAACCGGCTACGTTGAACATCACCAAAGCCGTCCGTGAAATTAGAACCGGCGATTTTTTACTGCCTTTGGAAGATGCAACCTTTGTCGAAGATTTTCATCCCCATTCACCACCGTTTTTAGAAGATACTTATGTAATAGCCGTCGTCAATGGTGGCGGATTTTTCATTGGTCAATATCAAATCGTCGTGATTAACAAAGGCCAATACCAAGGTATAGAAAGAGGCCATTTGTTGGCAGTCAATAAAGGCACACGTCAGGTTTATGACCGCGTTGCCGATGAACAGATAAGATTACCAAAACGACGCGCCGGTACTTTACTTATATTTCGTGTCTTTGATAATGTCAGCTATGCGCTCGTGATGTCCTCCTCGTTGCCGATTAACTTACTAGATGAAGTGACTAGTACTCTGTCAAGCCGTTAATGTCTGGTAAGAGTACTAGATAACCATTTTATTGACAAATATTAACATGTCAACAAATGAATTAATATTCTAACAGATGTGAATAAGGAAGTATCAGCCCTTTATTCCCTCGCTTAATGAAAGCTCAGGGTTACTTTGCACAACCCATTTTTTTTACCAAGAAGGCTAACCGCTCTTGAGCTTACATTTGATTTTTTATCATAGTTGGCATTTTTAGAAAGGTAAAGTTTTTAGTTGTGAAGTTGTGAAGTTGTGAAGATGAGGTTTTAAAAGAGCCAGTCTTCCCGTTTGTATTGATTTTGATTGATTTCAGTCCCAAGTCAAACATAATGTTAATAATTATCAATATTTTTATGGACCATACATTGAACTGGAACACTGGTGAAGAATATTGGCTGGCCCTTGTGCATGCCCCAGATTTAAGACCAGCCCTGTTTAGACAATTGCTCAACTACTTTGGTAGCCCTCGCGGCATATTTGAAGCTGGCTATTGGGAATGGCGAACTCTCAATCTAAAAAAAGACTTACTCAAATATCTACAAAAGCCGAACTGGTTGGCCGTCGAAAACGACATACGCTGGTTAGCCCAACCGGGCAATCACCTATTAACCTTAGAGCACCCAGATTACCCGCCTTTCTTGCGTGAAATATCTCAACCACCGCTGCTACTTTTTGTGCAAGGTGACTATACACTACTCAAAAGCAAACAACTGGCAATTGTCGGAACCCGCTGTGCCAGCGATGAAGGAAAAAAAACGGCCATAGAATTTGCCCAACGCCTCTCGCGCTATGGTTTCACCATCACCAGCGGCCTCGCTCAAGGAATAGAAGGGGTAAGCCATCGGGGCGCACTAGCAGTAGCTGGCAAAACCATTGCTGTTGCTGGGCGAGGACTCGATCAAATTCATCCCAAAGAACACCATACATTGGCCCACCAGATTATAGAAACTGGTGCCCTTATCTCAGAATTTCCGCTAGACACCCCGGCCAAACGAGAACATTTTTTGCGCTGTAGTAGAATTGTCAGCGGACTCAGCTTAGGCACACTAATAATTGATGCTCCCAGATATAGCAACTCATTAGACACAGCTTACTTTGCCCTTGAACAAGGACGCGAAGTCTTCGCGATACCAGGCTCCATTCATAACCCCTTAGTCAAAGGCTGCCATAAACTCATCAAACAAGGTGCCAAATTAGTAGAAACGACTGAAGACATTCTCAAAGAACTACAGATTTATTTATACTAATTTGCGATGGATTTGCAAAACTCCGACCGTTTTTGTTCAATAGTTTTGCAAAAAACGCTAATACATGACTATTGAGGGACTTGCAAAACTCCGACGCGCAACTAGAAATCAACAACTTACATGGCATCATTTCATCATAAGTTATTGTTTTATCGTTTTTGCACAATAGTTTTGCAAGAGGCTCTATTGGCTAAATTTAAAAAAGGTTAAATTAAATGCGAAAAAGTTTGATTTGTCATCCAAGTAGTGCAGTTTATGTGTTTAAAATTGTGTGATTCGCATTTAATTTTACCAATTTCTAATTTAGCCGATAGTCATGTAATACGAATTAAGAATTAAAACCTCAAAATGGCACAAAATATTTTGAAAAATAAACTTTCTATGTTCAAGTTTTTTGAAGACAAATTTTAGATAGTCCTGAAATGTGGGCGATATTTTTTAATTCCACCGGTTTCACCGGTGGCTATTCACATTTTCAGTCCCAAGTGTCTAAAACGAAACTTTCGCCTGAAAACCCCTTCAGAGTTATTGGGAAAAAGCGATAATTCGCCTACTACAAACTCGCCAAACGAGCAAGGATATTTTTGATGTATACTATACTAAACGTACTTGAAATCAGTAAATCAATCCGATTTTTTACATCTCTGCACCGGATAAAAGTTTGTAAGCTATTGATTTATGGTAAAGCTTATAGTTGATACCTCTAATAAAAACAATAGGTTACATAAACGTTCAATTTTTTGTCCGGTCGCAAAAAATAATCTACCAGGGCAACCATAACGGATTGGGGGCAACCATAACAGATTGCCCCTACGGCCATTAATGTATGTAGGGGTAATCCCTTGTGGTTACCCCAATCCGTTGCTCCAGCCCCGGATAGGTATTTTATTTTTTGCGAGTTACCTTAGTTTTTACATACCATTTTTTCAGTACCGGACATTTTTGATCTTGTCAAATAGATAGGCGGGGTAAATTATTTATCTGAACATAGGGAAACTATAAGAGATTGCCCCTACCATGTCGACTGTCCTTGTGGGGACAATCCTTTATGGTTGCCCCTAGTAAGTGATCTTTCAATTTCCGCCCTATTGCACTAGGAACTGTTGATATTTCACAATAAGTCATTGATTTATAAATTAATGTTTTTATCATACTGGTCATGGTTTTTTGGTAAATATCAACAGAATGAACCTAAGACAATTTATGACCAATTACCAATCAAAAGAGAATATCCGTTGAAGTCTGAAATCGTTGAACAAGAATATTGGTTGGCACTGATACGAACACCTGGCTTGGGGCCAGTAAAATTCATGCAGCTCGTTAAACATTTTGGGAGTCCGCGTGAAGTGTTTGAAGCAGAACAAACTGAATGGGAGAATTTTAATTTAAAAGAGGAGTTGATCAATTACCTGATCGCGCCTGACTGGCAGGCCGTAGAAAAAGACCTGCAATGGTTGGAGCAACCAGACAATTATTTACTTCTCATAAATGACCCTGACTATCCTGCCCAGTTGCGCGACATTGATAGCGCCCCTCCATTGCTCTTTGTGTGCGGCGATTGTGCCCTATTATCCAGCAAACAATTGGCAATAGTAGGAACACGCAAACCTAGCCAGGAAGGGGATCGGACTGCTAAAGAATTTGCCGAATATCTCTCTCACCAAGGTATTACCATTACCAGTGGCATGGCACTGGGTATTGATGGTGCAAGTCATTGGGGAGCATTAGCTGGTTCAGGTAAAACCATTGCCGTCGCCGGAACCGGGCTTAGCCGAGTTTATCCGGCCAAACACCGCAAACTGGCCCACCAGATTGTCCAAACCGGGGCCATCGTTTCAGAATTACCGCCTGATACACCGGTTCGACGCTACAATTTTCCGATTCGTAGTCGTATAGTCAGCGGCCTAAGTTTAGGAACCCTAGTTGTTGAGGCTCCCGAAAAGAGTGGTGCCCTTTACACTGCCCGCCACGCTCAAAAGCAAGGGCGTGAAGTCTTTGCCATACCCGGCTCCATTCACAATCCCTTAACAAAGGGCTGTCACCATCTTATTAAAGAAGGGGCCAAATTGGTGGAAACAGCAGTTGATATACTTGAAGAATTACAGAATTCTCACCTTGACGCAATTCAAATCGAAATCAAGATGCCGGTCGCTCCCACCACTACTGAAAAAACATCGGCACCCCTAACCACTCTTGACAATCCAGAATCGCCTATCACACCAACTCTCCCAGCCCATTCTGAATCAGTACCGGCTCAAAAAGGCGGAACACCAAGTTTAAATGACAACTATGTGTGTCTATTAGATCATTTAGCTTTAGGCCCAACCTCAATTGATGATTTAGTTGAACATAGCCAATTGATGGCCAGTGAAATTTCATCCATGCTGCTAATACTTGAACTGGACGGACAAGTAGCTGTCCAAGCGGGCGGACTCTACGAGCGAATTTGGTAATCGAGATATACTCGGCGCAGTCAAGTTTTCGGTTTTTAGACCGGTCTCAAACTAAAAAATCTGAAATCTTGACAGTTTGAAGTATAAGTACTTTTGTTCCAATTTTTTGATGTTTTTTAACATTTTAACCGGGATAAGTACCCAACCTTATGTTTTCAGGTATTTTAACAATTGTTAAATCTTTAGTTTATGAGAGTTTATGAAAAAATAAAATATCAGAAAATTTATGAACCGGCACTTAGAAATCCAATTTAAAAAATCGGATTTCTTGATGAAACCAAAAATGTTAACAAATTTATGCGTACCAGCTTAAATATTCCTATAGATGTTCAGAAAAATAATTTCATTCGATGCTCTATAGTATTCCAGATAAATATTTTGGCGGCAAAAACTCAAGTTTTTTGAAACACTTGGTTTTTATACTTAAAACGGTCAAGATGAAAGTTTTATACCAAACCGGTTTTAAAAACCGGTTTGGTATGTTGTTGTCAAAATAAAAAAGGGCCAATTTATTTTTATGGAATACCATAGGTTGGTATTAACAAATTGATTTATAAAGTATTATTCATATACACTTTGAAGATTTTAAGAAAACCTCAATTTTTTAAAGTCAATCTGTCAGTATGAACATTGAATGTTGGCAAACCTCCGATGTTTGTCTTAAATCTTTTTCTGGAATACTATAGATTTGGATTGCATGTCAACAAGGAGCAAGCTGATATTCAGGTTAACGTCAAGTTGGCTATACTCAGCGCGGGAACAAACTTAACTTTTATAATGAAGTAGGTGGTCAATAAAAATACGCCAGCCCACCCGACATAAAAGTTTAATTAGTGCCCGCGTGCAGTATAGTCCTGAAATGTGGATGATATTTTTTAAATCCCCCCCAGGTTTCACCTCACTGCCATATCGTGTCGGGCAACCATTCCAGATTGCCCCTACGTAATTCATTGATTTTGTAGGGGTAATCCCTTGTGGTTACCCCAATTAAAATCCTTAATTCAATGGCATTGAGGTTTCACCTGGGCTTCTTACATTCAACCCCGTTGTGGTTGTCTGAGCGTTGGTTATAGCCTTGGAATAGAAATGCACCGGTTTGGAGTCCATCATCGGCATTGCCGGACTACCACAACTTGAACTTTGAGTCTTATCAATTACCAAAATGAGGAAGTCTGCTACTTATGAGTCAATTAGTCATTGTTGAATCTCCGGCGAAATCCAAAACCATTGGAAAATACTTAGGTAAAGACTTTGAAGTCTTAGCCTCTTTCGGGCATGTGCGTGAATTACCACGCAAAAAAGGGGCCGTCGTTCCTGACCGTGATTTTTTTATGCAGTATCAACTCATTGACAGAAATGTCAAAAATGTCAATGCCATAGTGGCAGCTATGCAACATGCTGATGCCTTATATCTTGCCACCGATCCAGATCGGGAAGGCGAAGCCATTTCTTGGCATTTATATGAAATTCTTCAAGAACGGCAACTTATACAAAATAAACCGGTCTATCGTGTAGAATTTCATGAAATTACCCAAAACGCCGTTCAACAGGCCATTGCTAATCCACGTCAATTATCAATGGATTTAGTCAACGCCCAACGGGCGCGATTAGCACTGGACTATCTGGTCGGCTTTAATCTATCGCCGGTGCTATGGAACAAAATTCGTAGTGGGCTTTCTGCTGGACGAGTGCAAAGCCCAGCACTGCGTCTCATAGTTGAACGCCAAGAAGAAATCGATAAGTTTCAGAAACGTGAATATTGGAGTTGTGAGGCCCAATGTCAAAAAGAGCAACAAAGCTTCATAGCTAAACTCAACGTCTTTGAAGGCAAAAAACTGACTCAATTTAGCATTAGCAACGAAGAACAAGCCGCCTACACTAAAACCACGCTACTTAGTCAGGCTAAAGGCCAGTTACAAGTAAGTCAGGTTGAGAAAAAACAACGCAAACGCAAACCCTCTGCTCCTTTTACCACCTCAACGCTGCAACAGGAAGCAGCGCGTAAATTAGGTTTCACCACTAAACGCACCATGCAGGTTGCTCAACAGCTATATGAAGGCATAGATATAGGCCACGGTTCAGTCGGCTTGATTACCTATATGCGAACCGATTCGGTCAACTTGGCGCAAGAAGCGGTCGTGGAAATCGGCGAAGTCATTGACCAACTGTATGGTAATAACAATCGCGCCAAGCAACCGCGCCAATACAAAACCAAGGCCAAAAATGCTCAAGAAGCGCACGAAGCCATACGTCCCACTTCGGCCAAACACATTCCCGCCGATTTACAAAAACAGTTAAAGCCGGAGCAACTGAAGCTGTACACCCTCATTTGGAAACGCACTATCGCCTGTCAAATGATTGATGCCACGCTAGACACCGTAGCCGTTGACTTAATCGGCGGAGAAGGCAACAACTTCCGTGCTACTGGCTCCACCCTGGTCAATCCAGGCTTCCTCCGCGTTTATGAGGAAGGCGTGGATGATAAAAAGGCCGGCGAAGATGACCAAAAAATGTTACCACCACTACAAACGGGTGAAGTTGTCAAACTCAAAGACATTAATACCAAACAACATTTTACTGAGCCACCACCACGTTTTACCGAAGCCAGCTTAGTAAAAAACCTGGAAGAATTTGGCATCGGGCGACCCTCCACATACGCCAATATTATTTCCACTCTTCAGCAACGTCAATACGTCACATTGGAGCAAAAACGGTTTATTCCCAGCGATACTGGGCGCGTCGTCAAAAAATTACTTACTGAACATTTTACCCGTTACGTTGACTACGGCTTTACGGCCGAATTAGAAAACGAACTAGATGCAGTTTCTCGTGGCGAACAAGAATGGCTCCCATTAATGCATCGATTTTGGGAAAAATTCAAGGCCTTAGTTGACGAAAAGATGAAAACATTACAACGTCAAGACTTTCAAGAAATATTAGACGAAGTCTGCCCACTTTGCGGCAAGCAGCTTACCAAACGCCTTAGCAAACAAGGATACTTTATCGGTTGCACCGGTTTCCCAGAATGTACCTACATCCGCAGCCTTGATAGCGAACAAACCAATGAAACAGCACAAGTATCGGCCAAACAACCTGAAATAGTCGAAGGGCGTAACTGTCCGAAGTGTGAATCACAACTACACATTAAACAAGGTCGTAGTGGCAAATTTCTTGGCTGTAGCAACTATCCCAAATGTAAACATACCGAACCACTAGAAAAACCGTTTGATACTGGAATCGCTTGTCCAAGCTGTAGCAACGGAACGATCTTGAAGAAAAAAAGTCGCTATGGCAAATTTTTCTATTCATGCTCAACTTATCCGACTTGTAAATTTGCGCTTTCTCATGAACCAATAGCGGAACAATGCCCCGACTGTGGTTTTCCAGTTTTAATGCTCAAGACGACTAAAGCACACGGAACCCAAAAAATATGCCCACAAACCGGTTGTGACTATGCCCAACAGATAAATAGCAAAACATAAGTTTTTTGATATTTCCTCTTAATAGCCTTTTACCAATGAGAAAAAAGGGGGGGGGCACAATCAATTAAAGCTCTTCATTGAAAGTGATTAATCCTTGTTGATTTTATAAGTCTTTTTTAGGCTAACATTTTATTGAAAAAAACGTTAGCCTAAATACATTTTTCATTTTTCATTTTGATATTCGCATTGCATATCGTCACAAATTAAACTTTTAGGGGTTGGCAATGGGTTTTATTGCCCACCCTTACCACCTATCACGTTTCATGTAAGTCATTGATTTTTTTATTCAGGCGAAATATTCAACTTATTGTTTTTATTCAACTTAATTTTTTCAGTCGCTAAAAATGATAGGTGATAAGATTGCCCACCATTGAAAAAGTTTTTATGGAGAGGGACTTGCAAAACTCCGATGCGCAACCATAAATCAATAATTTACCGGTTCATGTTAATCGTAAGTTATTGTTTTATCGTTTTTGCACAATAGTTTTGCAAGAGGCTCTGGATAAAGTTTTTAATAAAAATTATTCAATTGTTGTCGTAGTCAAGATGATGTTGAACATTATTGATCTCCGATTTTTTCCAAAAATAGTGCCGATTAAAAAATTTTTGGGATTTGACTCGGATTTATTATGGTGTCCAACCTCTTGTTGACCACTAAATTTTCAATTTCTAAAAAATTATATTTAAAGTTATACTGAACACTGCTTGAAAGTTTGCTAAAGAAATCAATCCTATTTTTTGAAAAAATGGGATTTCTAAGAATTTGGATTTTAAATAAGTAGGCACTATTCCCCTCTTTAGCTACTCTAAGCACACATTTTTTTATACTAAGGTAACTCGCCAAAAATAAAATACCCATCCGGGGCTGGAGCAACGGATTGGGGTTTGCGCGTGGGATTGGGGTTTGCGCGTGGGATTGCCCCTACACCAATGACCGTAGGGGCAATCCTTTATGGTTGCCCCCAATCCTTTATGGTTGCCCTGGTAGATTATTTTTGGCGAGTTGCCTAAGCACCGCCATAAATTCAGCAATTCCGGCTCTGAATTTTGGTACAGAAAGCAACCCCGTTATTTTTTTGAAAAATGGTACGAAAAGCAAAAATTAAATCTCTTGTATCAAGAGGGCTAAAAGTATGAGCGAGAATTGCTGCCATAAATTGAGCTTTTATCATTTCAACGAACCTATCCCACTATTCATTTTTAAATGTTTAAGTCGGTTATCAAAATCACCAAAGTTATTAAAATTCAAGAAAATTAAATTTAGAATCCGGTTGAATGATTGACTATAAATCAATGGGTTAAGAATAGTGTGAGAGGTTCACCAAAGGAGAAATTTGTTGCCACCCAATAAGATTTCTCTGAGCTGATAAATGACAAAAACAGCTAAATTGTGATGGTGTAAAGTATATCTGAATTATTTGATTTTTTTATTTCAACCAAACAAGTCACAGATCAAGCCTAATCATTGTCAAGCTAATAAAATGGGGGGGGTTATCTGCACAAACAGAAAGGCCATTGGTGTGCATAGAGTAGCCTTTTTCGAGGGGGGTAGGGGAGTATCAAAAACCGGCATTTGTAATTAACAGCTTTATTTGCAGCAATTCCCGCTCATGTTTTTAAGTCATTTAATACAAGGGATTTCATTTTTGGTAGGAGTGCTATTTTTCAAAAAAATGGTATGGTTAGTCAGTGAACAAATTTTAGAGCGGGAATTGCTGCTTTATTTGCAGCATTGATAATGACAAAACGAGGTAGTTAAAATGTTTTCACCTTTTCCCGGTATGGACCCTTACTTAGAACACCCAGAATTATGGCCTGAAGTACAAAATCGTTTAATTGTAGCCATGGCCGTTGCCATAGGAAGTTACCTGCGCCCTAAATACCAAGTAGTAATTGAAACTCGCACCTATTGGCTTGAAAATAGTAGTCACTTGGCTGAAAATCATGACATTAATATATTGTCCAAAAAATCAACCATCTATACACCGGAGATGATTGCGTCAAAATACCAACCAATCACTGTCACGATGCCAATGCCTATCGAAGTGAACGAAGGGTATATAGAAATTAAAAACATGAAAACGGGAAAAGTCGTCACTATTATTGAAATTCTTTTTCCCCAACATAAACACTCATGCGGAGGACGACAACTCTATGAACGCTTACGACAGAAAAGATTACTGAGTTTGAACCATTTGATAGAAATAGACTTACTCAGGGTCGGCAAACCAATGCCCGTTTTAGGTAAAATCCCCAACTGTGATTATAGAGTATTAATCAGTCGAGGAAACAAACGCCCCCAAGCTCAATTATATGCTTTTAATGTACGGGAAGAAATTCCCTCGTTTCCGTTACCTTTACAATCGAAAGAAGCTGAACCCCTTATTGTATTACAAGCTTTATTGAGAGAAGTCTATCAACAAGCCGCCTTTGATTTGACACTGGATTACAGCCGTGATCCGATACCTCCACTGAATCAGAATGATGCCTCTTGGGCCGATTTTCTATTACGAAAAAAAGGGTTACGATGAACTATAGCATTTTTCGATTTGGTCAAATACAAAAAAGGGGAGCAAAGTGGATTTCCCCTACAAGTGATGTATTTTATACAACAGAAAATTGCTGTGTTGTTGCAAGAACGGAAATATAGTTTTTCAGAGAACCCTTTAGGGTTGATATTTTTAAAAGTTAATAGCCCCAGGTGAAACCTGGGGCAACCCCTTTGGGGTTGGGGCATTATGTGATTGCTTTGTATTTCACTCAAGCGGAAAATGCTATAACCATTAACCATTAACCATTGACCATTTTCACCAACACTCCTTAAGGAATTTCTATCTTGAGAGGTGCCTGAGGAGAGTTATTGTGTTGTGGACGCTGTTGTTGATCGTAATGCATCTGTTCATTGGAGTAATAGGTTTTTTTGGAAGCGAACTTTTTGGTTAGAATAGGCCGTCCAGTGGGTGTCTTTTTCTGGTTTGGATTATGAATCTTTAGGAAATCTCGGTATTCTCCTTTGAGCAAATCTGGTCGATCAGTTTGGATCTGTTCAATGGCTTGTGTCAGCACCGTTTTTATGGCGTTAAAAAGCGTCGTCACCGCCTTTTCTGGAATTTGACCGCATAATGATTCTGGGGTAATTCGACTTTCCCATAAAATTTCATCACTATAAGCGTTACCAATGCCGCGCATGATTCCTTGATCGACTAAAAACGCCTTTATTTTCTTACGAGGCATTTTTTTCAATTGTTCGGTTAAGTATTCCAACGTCAAATCAAGAGCATCTGGAACCGAAGACGGTTCTGGATTGAGTGTGATTTTTGCCAATTTTTTCAAATCTGAAATCACTAAATCCGTTTGTTCCTCGAAACATAAAGAGAGGAGTTTATGGCTCACTTGACTGTGATCAGGCACTATGTCAAATTCGCCTTTGAGTTTGAGATGTACTCCCAAAACCTGTTGGTTGGAAAATAACAACTGCGCGGTTTTACCTTCTCTTTTGACTTCCGAGAGAGTGGTATTGATTAATTTCTCGGTCAGTGTTTCGGGGGAAATATTTAGCAGCTTGGGCTGATGAACAATCACATTGGTAACTTTTTGACCACTGAGACGCTTATTGAGGTTTTTACTAATGACTTCTAGGTCTGGTAATTCTGGCATGGTTAATTCACTACTCCACATAAGTGATGAAAAGGGTTATAGACTTTCAGAAAAATAATTTCTGGTGAGCTTCTTGCAAAACTCTTAAATTTTCCCCAGGTTTGTTTCACTGGGGGAAGATAAAAATGCGCTTCGTAGGGACTTTCCTAAGTGTTCGCTTGGTGAAATCATTTATCTGAGCATCTATAGTATTTAAAATTTTTCTTCTGTTATCTCCAAGCTGCCATTATTGCTTGGCGCAATTCGTTGAGTCGGCCGTGAAAAAAGTGGTCAGCTTCATCTATCCAATGCTGTTGGGGTGGATGGGTTTGGGCGGCTATCCAAGTTGATACGGTGTCAGGTGAGACAATTTCATCTTTGCCACCTTGAATCACTAGCGTGGGTATGTCGCTGATTTGTAGTTCTTCAAACTGAAATCGTTCTATTGATGGCGCGACTAGAAGTAGTCGATTGGCTTCTAATTCACTGAGCCCTCTCAGTGCGACATAGCTACCAAATGAGAAGCCCGCCAGCCACAGTTCGCTAGGGCTATATTCGGTTTGGATCCATTCTACAACGGTGTGTAAGTCTTCTGTTTCTCCTTGACCGTGGTCAAAGTGGCCAGTGCTTTTGCCTACGCCACGAAAGTTGAAGCGGACGGTTCCAGCACCTAATTGATTGAATGTGCGAGCAATAATGTAGACGACTTTGTTATTCATCGTGCCACCGTGTAAGGGGTGGGGGTGGCAGATGACAGCGTAAGGAATGGGGCAGGTGGCTGTTCGCTTGGGACAAGTGATGAGGATTTCTAAATGTCCGAGTAATGCTGGGATTAATTGTTTTTGGGCCGTGCAAGGTTGCCAATTGTTCATGAGTTTGTTACATATAATTTCATTCTTTTCATCGATAATAAACCCAGTTTTTGGCAAAAACTGGGGTTATGGTACTTTAAAATGGTGAGAACTAAGAGTTTATTGTCAAATAAGTGTCATCAGTCGGCTATTCTTAATCGTTCGACAATCCGCCCATTTTGGAGATGTTCTGAAAGGATTTCATCAATGTCCGCTTTTTCTTTATAAGTATACCATACGCCTTCGGGATAGATGACAATCACGGGGCCTCTTCCGCAACGATCCATGCAGCCGGCCATATTGGCTCGCACTGCGCCTCGGCCGACAATGCCTAATTCTTTGGTGCGTTTTTTTAGGTAGTCACGCATCGCAAGTGCATTGTTATTTTGACAGCAGCGTTCACCTTCGGCGCGTTGGTTAGTGCAAAAAAATACGTGGTAGCGATAGTATGTGTCAGTCATCGTTTTTATGGAGAGAGTATCGGTTTGTGGAATATACTTTGCATCACACAAGTGTTTTTTTTGTCATTTCAACTTGATGGGAAATGTTATTAAATGGCAACTAATTTCTGCTATCATCAAAATAACAACCGATCAATTTATGGCGGTGCTTGGTATAACTCTTCGTGGTAATCGCTTTTGATATATAGCGTTTCCCGATTGAATAAGCTACACTGACTTATTAAAGCCTGGATCAACTTTTGACTGACAACAGATTTTGAATGGACAACAACCCGTCCACTTTTTTTGAATGGACAACAACCCGTCCACTTTTTTTGAATGGATAATCGGGGAGGTGTAGTTTATTCAATCGGGAAACGCTATAAGTGCCCGTTCATAAACTCTCATTAATAAAGGAGTTAACGATTATAATAATGAAAACATAAGGGTTGGGCACTGGGGTGGTGAAAATGGTTAATGGTTGATTGTTAATCAAAAGCTAATCAATAAGTTATTGTTTTTTTAACCTGAACAAAAACGGCATCATACAAAAGAATCTGATTGTCACCACCCTAGTTGGGTATTTATGAAAATGTGAACCAAGAAATCTGATTGGTTGAAAAAATCAGATCAATTATGGGAAAACCTGGTCAAAAAATGTTTTTTTTCAGTGAAAGAAATGATTTATCTGATAAGCTATATTTCGATGATCAAGTTTTTGAGAGTCTGGGGATAAATATCCAGGCTAATAGCTACTGTCTGCTAAAGCAAACACGCCCCAGCTTCAATGCCATTAAGTGAAGCGAATAATTTTTAGGGTCTTGGAGTACATAACTTTAGCTTTATAAGTGTTTAATTTTAAAGCGAATAATACAAATATGACGCGTTGTACTCCAACATACATTCACTCAAGATAAATCTTTGTGTAGGTTAAAGTTTTTCTTCAACAAACTTGAACTTAGACATTTGAAAACTTATGTTTTTTTTGAAAAGCCGGTGGTTTATGTGCAAATATTTTTCTAAATATCTTAGGACTTACGCATTGATAAATAAAATGACTTGATGTCATACACTTATCTACAAAACATATCAAAACCAAGGGGAACAATTATATCAATCAAGTCAAAGTTTTAGGCTAAAGTATTTTTGATTTGTATAACGATGAGAGGTTTATCTATGTATCAACTCTTTTCGAGGGGTATCCTACAAATCAGTTACAATCAGGAAATTTTTGGTATTTTACTGGAATGTGGATTTTAATATCATGCTTCAAAAAGCTTTGGTTTAATATTTAATTTACCATAAATTGTGCTTTTTTCAATGGTTTTCACATCGAAGACAAAAATGGGCGAATTGGACTGGACATGAAGTCAGCACATGACAATACGCCACACGGGAGTACCAAATAAATAACATACCCAAATCATTTAATAGACACCAGACCGGTTTTAAAAACCGGTCAAGTGATTTATTTTATAAATGAGGGACTTGCAACACTCATGAAAGAATGGCGAACATTATTACACGGATTTAAGGATGGAAAGGATTGATATTTGAAATATTTTATAAACAGAGGGACTTGCAAAACTCCGATAGTGCAACTATAAATCAATAAATTACAGCCTTTAAGCCGTCGTAAGTTATTGTTTTTAAGTTATTGTTTTTATTTAATAGAGCAATAGTTTTGCGAGCGGCTCAAATGATAAAAATTGTACCTGAGAAATAATCTTTTTAAATCTTGGCAGTTGCTTTTTTTCCAAAACGGCTTCTAAAGTACAAAATAATTCTATATAGCATTTGCTTCAACAACATCAAAGGTTAGGGATCTGGTGTGTTTACCCTTGTGTTTAACCCAATTGAAAAATGCTATGAGTTTCTGAAAATCTTATTTATGGAGCGATGATTATGCAAAATATTACCAATTACCGGGCCATTTTGGGACTGTTTTTACTCTCTTGGTTTGTATCAGGGTGTGCCACCACTGCCAATAATCAGGACCCATTAGAAAAAATGAATCGCACTATTTTTGCCTTCAATGAAGGGGTCGATACCGTGGTGGTGAAACCGGTGGCGGAAGCTTATAAAACTGTGGTACCTACTCCGGTAGATAAAGGCGTTACTAATTTTTTCAGTAATCTTGGAGACTTTGCCGTTATTGCTAATGATTTGTTGCAATTCAAATTTAAGCAAGCGGCTTCTGATACTGGCCGTTTATTTCTTAACTCCACCGTGGGTTTATTGGGCTTTGTTGATGTAGCCAGTGAGTTTGGTTTGCCTAAACATGAGGAAGATTTTGGGCAAACTTTGGGTTATTGGGGTATCAATAGTGGCCCTTACCTTGTTTTGCCGATTTTTGGACCAAGCTCAGCGCGTGATACCTTTGGGCTAGGGGCAGATAGTTTTTTAGATCCTCTGTTCTATGCGACTGGAAATACTTCAGATACTTTAATCGATCCGGCTTATTTAGCACCTTATGCGATCAAAGGTGTTGATACACGAGCAGATTTGTTAGGTGCCGAAAAAATCCTTGAGGTGGCTGCTTTAGATAAATATACATACATCCGCGATGCCTACTTAGCAAGGCGTAAATATTTGGTGTACGATGGTATGCCGCCAACTGAAGATGAGGATGATCTTTTTGAAGATGACGAGGACTTTGAGGATGAAGAGGAGGAAGACTTGGAAAGTGACGAGGTGGATGAGGGAGATAGCAGTGCTAAAAAAGATGGGCTAAATAAGGACAAGGCTGTGGACAAAGGGGATGATGAGGAAGATTTCTTGGAAGAGGAGGATGAGGATTTGGAAGAGGAGGAAAATGAATAATCAGAAACTGGTACACCGGTTCATAAATTCCTCCCCCTTCAAGACTCATAAATTTTTGAAAATAGGGGGTGTCAATATGGGGACGAATTTGTAAGGGACTTCCCAAAAAATCATATACCCATTCGCACCTGATCGGTTTTAAAAACCGGTCAGGTGTCTATCATAAGATTTGGGTATGTTATTTATACTTGGCGTGGTAACAAACTTACTTTTTAATGAAGAGGTGGGCAACAAAAACCCGTTACCAGCCCCTAAAAGTTTAATTGATGACTGTTTGCAGTCAGCCCGAGTTGCCAGTGCTTTGTCAATATAAACAATTGTTAGACAATTCCCAAAAAAATAAAATAAGTACCCGTTCATCTATTTTTCAAAAATAAAGCGAATAAAAACAATCGTTTATCTGTTCAAAATACCTGAACACTTCTGGACGGGTACTTACCCCCAATCCTTTATGGTTGCCCCAAATGGGTATTTTATTTTTTGCGAGTTACCTTAGTTGAAATTTTAATCAAAAATTTAACTCATAAAAGCAACGCTGACAAAGCACTTGTGTTATTTCAAAAGTGAGTATAGTAAATTAGAAATTAATAGATTGACAAAAAAAAATTATTGAATATTCATTTAGTTATACTGAACGTGGCTAATCATTTGAACTTTTCATGGTTCCAAAAACTGGATTATTTTTAAAACAAACCGTCCAGAAAATTATTCGGTTTTTCGAGGTAAGTGCCCGTTCATAAATTTTATGATATTTTATTTAAATGCTTGATAATTGCTAATTTATAATTGATAATAGACTTACGCATCCAAGCAAATAATTTATTGATTTTACTGAGATAATTTGTCCCCCGTTGCGTTGAACATTTTGTAGATAAGTGTATGAATTTTAATGTTATTTTATTTGTCAATGCGTAAGTCCTATAACTGTTCATCCAAACGAGAACGATATCAAATAGAAGACATTAATTAACTTTATAGGCTAATGGAACAATCTGATTTGTATTCACTGGAAGCTCGAATTGATGCACTTATCCAGTTGTGTAAACAATTGGCTGAAGAAAACCAAGCTTTGCGTGAAACCCAAGCTAATTTAATGTCTGAACGTGCCGCTTTGCTTGAAAAAAATACCTTGGCACGCACTCGTATTGAAACAATGATTACACGGCTTAAATCAATGGAAGTAGGCACATGAGTCATGGTCAATCGGTGCCCGTAAATTTGCGTATTCTTGATAAGGATTATGTAGTCGCTTGCCCTGAAGAAGAGCGCGAAACTTTGACGGCATCAGCGCAATTTCTCAATGATAGAGTTCAAGAAATACGCGAAGGTGGTAAAGTGGTTAGTACAGAACGTATTGTCGTTATTAGTGCTTTAAATATTGTTCATGAGTATTTACAATATAAACAACAAAAGGCTGATGAAATATACGCTCTGAATAGTGAAATTATGCGTATGCAAGAAAAAATAGATCTTGCATTATCTGAAATTCAAAAGTAGAATAATTATCACAGATAACCATTTATAGTCCATAAAAGTCTTGATAACTATTAGCATGATGTTTGACTTGGAACTTAAGTCAACCAAAATCAATTCTGGGAGATGAGGTTTTTAAAAGCCTCCTATTAACGCCAAAAACTTTACATTTCTAAACATGTAAACTATAATAAAAAATATCATCTCAAAACTAATTAACCTTCCATGTTAATAAAAATGGGATTCAAGCTTAGTAACTCTAAGCTTATGTGAAGGGATAATGGGTTGCTCGTTCCCATATACGGGCTTGTGGACATATATATATCTTTACTATATTCCACTACCAAATTCCGATTTTAGATGAGGGGATAAAGGGGTGATACTCCCTAAGTATGCAGTATGTGAAATGTTTGCCTTATTATGTGGACATGTCCATATTTGTCTATGAAATTGTTCTCTCACTGTATATAAAAAAGTTTTTATGGTGTTTTGATTTTTGTTTTTGGCACCCCCTCTGGTGTGGTGAGCAAGGTAAACTCTTGAACCTAATCTCTTTACCAAGGAACTGAGTTGTAGCAAGTGTTGTTGTGCAGATTCCTTTCAAGTGGATAGCCTGATACACTTCTCCGACGTTCCACCATGAACCAGCACGGTTCAAGGCGACAAGTCTCGCAAAGCTGGCAGGTGGGTGCCTTCCTTTTTGAACTATCGTTCAATGTCTTTCAATGTAGTCTTTTGTCTGCCTTTATAGGGCAGGATTGTTTTGGTTAGCCTTTTGCTATATCAAAATAATTATCAAAAACTTCCTACCCCATTTCCTCAAAAACTGTTTTTCCAAAACTGCTTCTTTCTTTTTTCCAATAAATTCCATTTATCTGTTTGGTGCAAAAAGCTTTTCTGTCGTTTTATTGATTGAAAAATAGCACTCAATGATCACGTTTTGTTCTTGACATTTTGCCGGTGCTTGGATTCCAAAGCGTCAGCGGTAGGGTACCAGGCACGTCCAAAGCTAAAGCTTTGGATTCCAACAATAAACGTCAAATCAAAAAAAATTTGATCATCAAGTAGCGCGAAAACCAAGAATTGCTGGTTTTATAGTCACTACCAAAGCCATTATTACTATTACCCAAAAGTCATCTTTGCTTGTAAGTTGGTGCGTGAATCGGCATTCGCCAGTGCATCTTCTAATGAGACTCTACCATTTTGATACAAAGCAAGTAATGCCATATCAAATGTTTGCATACCTTCAGCCCCACTACCACTCATCGCGTCTTTTATCTCATCTATTTTGCCTTTTATAATTAAATCAGCAATGTAAGGGGTATTAATCATCACTTCTACTGCCGCCGCTCGTTTATTATCTACGCTTGACACTAAGCGCTGTGAAATAATACTGACCAGATTTAAAGATAAATCCATAAACAGTTGTCTATGTTGTTCAATTGAAAACATGTTGACAACCCGCTGCATAGCTTGATAAGCGTTGTTAGCATGTAGGGTGGAAATAGCTAAGTGTCCGGTATTCGAGAGTTCTAATGCGGCTGCCATGGTTTCTTGATCGCGGATTTCACCAATTAAAATAACATCGGGAGATTCACGCATGGCACTCTTTAGGGCACGCAAATATGAGTGCGTATCTACATCTAATTCGCGTTGATTAACCAGCGATTTTTTATGAGGGTGTACAAATTCTATTGGATCTTCAATGGTCAAAATATGTCCGGCTTGATGCTCATTGCGATGATTAATCATTGCGGCGAGGGTAGTTGATTTGCCGGAGTTGGTAGAGCCAACCATCAAAACCAAGCCACGCTTACGCAAGATTAATTCTTTAAGTATCGCCGGTAACTTTAATTCCTCCAAGGTGGGTACTTTAGATTTGATATAACGCATCACCAAGGAAATCTGTTCTTTTTGCCTAAAGGCATTGACACGAAAACGTGCATTTGTTTCCGACATGCTAATGGCAAAATCTGTTTCTAACTGTTTACCAAAAACAACCCACTGGGCTTGATTCATCATTTTGTGGGCAATCTCCTCCGTCATTTCAGGTGTGAGTATTGTTTTGCCCACACTGATGACTTTGCCGGAAGCTTTAATACGCACAGTTGATCCAACTGTGAAAAAAATGTCAGAGGCATCTTTTTCGATCATTAATTTTAGATAAGGGGTAATATCCATATTGATTTATGTGAGTGAATAATTAGGATGATAAAAAAATTTCAAAAAGGATCAGTTCATCCAAATAAATTGGAACATTTTCAAAAATAATAAGCAATATATGTGCCTAATACTATTGAAAACTTGAAATGGTAGTTAGTTAATAGTCTGATTGAAATATGAAATTACCAAGTTCATTTCATAAGCTTGGAAAAGAAATTAGGAATGAAATAGGGAGCGGAAAATTGAAAAGGACAATTTTGGGGGAGGATGGTTGAGAAAGGTGTTGTTGGACTGCACACTGATTTAGAAAAAATCCATCCGATTTTTAATTAAAAAATCGGATGGATTTCTTTTAAAAAGCCAAAAGAAAATCTCATTTGAGTTTCTTTTGTAGTCTATTTAGCAAGAAAATGCTGTGGAGTTATGACCAATTAATTTTACTGTGCTTGGGAAACCATGTAAGTCACTGCGGCTTTGATATCTTCGTCAGGCAAAGACATATTTCCACCTTTGGGCGGCATGGCACCTAAACCTTGCAAGACACTTGTGAATAAAGCGTCCATGCCTTTTTCGAGACGGGGTGCCCAACTGTCTTTATTACCCAGTATGGGGGAACCGGCAACACCGGTGGCATGACAGGCAAAACAAATTCCCTTATAAACTTCTTCGCCTTTGGCAACATCAAATTGCTTATCACTGCTGCTGGATGCTTCAGTGTTATCTGGTGCTGGTTCTTCTGATTTTGCCGATTCAGATTCACTTGTCTCAGTTGCCGAAGGTGGAGTGACTTCAGTGGTTTCAGCCGGGGTTGCCGCTTCAGCGTCTGTCGCTTCCTCAGCCGGTGCTGTTTCCTTATCCGTTGCAACTTCCTCCGCGACACCAGAAACTTTGGAAACCATATAAGCTACAGCGGCTTTGATATCTTCGTCTGGCAAAGATATATTCCCGCCTTTGGGGGGCATGGCACCTAAACCTTGCAAAGCACTTGTGAATAAAGCGTCCATGCCTTTTTCGAGACGGGGTGCCCAACTGTCATTGTCTCCCAATTTGGGGGAACCGGCAATGCCATGTTGGTGACAAGCTGTACAAATGGTCTGGTAAATTTGTTCGCCCTGTGCTAAATCCAATTCACTGGCTTCCGAAGAAGAAGTCTCAGGTTCAGTTGTTTCAGATGAAACTTCAGGAACTGCCGGCGTTGTTTCAGAATCAGGCGAAGTTGTGGAAATTTCTTCCTTCTCGGACTCGACACCCACTGCCTTTAACATAAATTGTACCGCCTCTTTCACTTCATCATCACTTAAGCTAGAATCACCGCCTCGTGGTGGCATAGCATTAAGGCCATTAAGGGCACTTTGATAAAGTACGGCTTCTTCTTTGACAATTCGCGCTTCCCAACTGGCTTTGTCACCATATTTGGGCGCACCCGCGATCCCAGTTTCATGGCAAAATTTGCATCGAAGTTCATAAACTTCCTTGCCCGATTTGCCAGCTACAACGGCTGGGGTTTTTTCCGCTGGAACGACTGTTTCTGTTTCTGTTTCAACCGTTGTTCCTAAACCGGCAGCGTTGAGCATATACAGTATACCCTCATTGACTTCCTCATCGCTGAGTTGCTGACCCCCTTGTGCGGGCATTTGCCCAAAACCATTGAGGACATGGTTAAGGAGTGTGGCTTCACCTTGTTCGTACCGCTTTCCCCAATCCTCTTTATCGCCAAAGCGGGGGGAGCCCAAAAGAGCCTGTGCGTGACAAGCCATACATACCGACTCATAAACTTCTTTACCCGATTTTGGAATAGCGGGTGCTGGCTCTACTGTCGGAGCTGGGGTTGCAACGACCACTTCTTCACCCTCTACAACAACCTGACCAACGGGTTTGATCCTTTCTTGACGCAGTTCTCCAGAAGAATCTTCATGGTGCTCGCCAAGCCCCAATTGAGTAATAGATAATACGATAAAAATGAAGGCGGCGACGACCCCAAATCCGACCCCCAAGCCAATGGCCAAATTATTAACAGATATAGCTTTATGTTCACTCACTCTGGTTTCCTCTCAGACTTAAGTTA
>Ga0233403_10000325_pt1 | contig 22362 bp, 17 predicted proteins | sample Na_oxic_1_MG_FD_179866 | JGI IMG/M metagenome (GOLD analysis project Ga0233403, IMG submission 179866) | Seawater microbial communities from Saanich Inlet, British Columbia, Canada - Na_oxic_1_MG | ecosystem: Environmental > Aquatic > Marine > Inlet | place: Canada: British Columbia | collected...
CTCCTCACCCATTTATTTTCCCCTTTTTATGAAATAGTCAGAGCCTGTGAAGTCATCAGGTTTAGCCGCAAGCCGGAAATATTTATCATAAAATATCACTTCACTGCTGAAGATGAGACATTCATCGCCGCAATTTGGCAGATGTTTCGGATTTGGCAATCCGAAACGAGCGGGCCGGGGCATTCTGAATATTGTATAACAAGAAAGGAAGCCTATTATGGAATACACCTGCAAAGATTATCGTACGGAAATGCTGCTGCTGAGTCTGGAAAGGCGTTTGCATCAGGAAAATCTGAGCGAGGCTGAAAAAAAGGCAATTCTTTCGGAAATTCAAAAAATCAGAAAAACAATGGGATTGGACTGAAAAAATGTCGGAACTTGCAAAAAATCTTTGGCTGATTCCCCTGAATTATAAACTGACAGGATTCACATCATTTATCGGCGCGTGGCTGTATAAGGGGGAAAAAACCTTTGTTGTTGACGTGGGGCCTGCCGCTACGGTTCCTGTTTTGCTGAAGGCTCTGGACGAACTCGGTGTCAGGCGGCTTGATGCTGTGCTGCTCACCCATATCCACATTGATCATGCCGGCGGCATCGGAGATTTTGTTTCCCATTTTCCGGATACGCCAGTGGTCTGCCACAAATCAGGCCTGAAGCATTTGGCCAATCCGGACAAGCTGTGGGAAGGAAGTTTGAAAACCCTCGGCGACACGGCCCGGGCTTACGGCCCCCTCCTGCCTGTTTCTCCGGAACTGCTCCGGGACGCGGCGGATTTCCGGGAACATGACATTGAGCCGCTGATGACCCCGGGACACGCGCCCCATCATGTCAGTTATCTGTTCAGAGATTATCTGTTTGGCGGAGAAACCTGCGGGGTTTACACAGAACTGCCGGATGGGGATTTTTATCTGAGACCAGCCACGCCGCCCCGTTTTTTTCTGGAAACCAGTGTCAAAAGCATTGAAAGCCTGCTGGAGGTTCCCCACAAGCTTTTCTGTTTCGGTCATTTCGGTCTCACAAGGGATACGCCTCGCCTGCTTGAAATCCACAGACAGCAGCTTTCAGACTGGGCTCATATAATAAGGAATCAGATGCAGAAGGCCGAACAGGGACCGGATTTTCAGGATCATTGCATTGATGTGCTGTTGCAAAAAGACCCGCTCCTCAAAAGCTGGGATAAACTCGGCCCTGCAATTCAGGAGCGGGAACGCTTTTTCCTGCGAAACAGCGTCCGCGGCTATGTGGAATATTTGAGGGAAATGGGACATTGAAACTGGAATCATTTCTCATTTCTCATTTCTCACTTCTCACTTCTCACTTCCCACTTCCCACTTCCCACTTCCCACTTCCCACTTCCCACTTCCCATTTCCCATTTCCCACTTCTCACTTCCCACTTCCCACTTCCCACTTCTCACTTCCCACTTCCCTCGCTTTTTTCATAAATAAGCCTGAGCCCTTCCAGAGTGAGGCTGGAATCTGCGGCTTCAATGGTTTCAGAGATATCAGCCATGAGCGGTGCAAGCCCGCCGGTGGCTATAATTTTCGGGGACGAATCCATTTCAGCACTCATGCGCCGGACAATGCCGTCCACAAGGCCTGCATAACCGAAAATGATCCCTGATTTGATGCTGCCCACCGTGTCTTTGCCGATCACTCTGTCAGGTGCGGAAAAAATTTCCACTCTGGGCAGCTTGGACGCGTTCTGAAACAGGGCTTCGGAGGCAATCATAATTCCCGGGCTGATCGCCCCCCCGAGATATTCCCCTTTTGCCGAAATTGCATCAAAAGTTGTGGCCGTGCCAAAGTCAATAATAATCAGCGCGCTTTTGTGTTTGTCAAACGCGGCCACTGCATTGACAATCCGGTCAGCTCCCACCTCTTCAGGATTATTGTAAAGGATGGGCATCTGCGCCACGGATCTGGCATCCACCCAGTGGGGTGAATGCCCCAGATATTTCCGGCAGAAAGAATCCAGAATGGTCATCATGGGAGGAACCACACAGGAAATAATGGTTTTGCCGATATCCTCCGGATTTATGCAGCCCACCCTGAAAAGACCTGTGGCAAGCACATTGAATTCATCCTCTGTTGTATTTCTCTCCGTGCGTATGCGCCAATCTTTCAGCAGATGAGTGCCACGGTAAATTCCCATCACTGTGTTTGTGTTTCCCACATCAATCACAAGAAGCATAATTTTGTTTCCTTGTTTGGCTGGTCAATTATCAGTGTTGTTCACTGTTCAGGCCTGCATAAGGATAGCCGAAAAACACCCTCTCAAGGGGGCTTTTCGGAATGGGCGGCCCTTTTTGGGGGTGACAAAGTTATTTTCTGAGACATCCCTAAACAGAGATTGGTAGCATTTTGCTACCTTCGAATACTCTCTTTGCCCCATTGATATACTCCCTTATTTTTTATTATTATAAAACATATTTGCACATTCCATATTAAATTGTGCAGAAGATGTCAAAACATAAGCGTTTTTTCCTTGCATAATCATCAAATGTGGATTACAAACAGATAATTTGAATCATCAATCTGTACAAAAGAAACAAAGAAACTTCGGAACAGGGGAATTTAAGTAGCTGGCCAATTTTTTTTTTGGATTTCATGCGGCATCTTTCCATGTAACCTGAAAAAGTGCCTCACACTTTTTCTGACAGTGGAACGATTTGCAAATTGTTTCAGGCAAACTGCAAAATTGTTTCAGACAAACTGCAAAATTGTTTACTCAAAAGTGTAAAACGATATATGAGGGATGCCTCAGGACATGTCATTCCGGTCACCGGACGGAATTGAAAAAAGAACATTTTTCAGTTCTGATCCGTAATCCGCTGACACCTGAAAATTTACAGACAGGTACTTAACACCTTAATTCAGCAGTATTTCAAAGGAGGAAAAGATGAAAGGTTCGCTGTGGTCATGGTTCGGCAATCTGGGACTCAGAGCCAAGCTGGTAATTTTTGCGCTTGTACTCAGCCTTGTGCCGATTATCATCGTTGCCTCTCTTCTGGAGATGACAGCCAGAGATGCCATCCTTGAGGGATTTCAGAACAGGATTCTCGCGGTCCGGCAGTCCCGGGTTCAACATATTCAGGACTGGTTTGAGTCTTTGGGGAATAACGCCAGATATCTGGCCGGAACGCGCCGGATTGTCAGTGGTGTTGGAGAACTGACCCCTCTGTTCAGAGAACTGGGGGAATCCGGTGCGCGGATGTCTCTGGGGGGCACCTATTCGGAATCCGAATTCAGCAAGGCGTTCCGCAACACGGAAGCCACGCTCAAACGCTTTGCGGACATACACGGATATAATGATATTTTGCTGATTGACGATGACGGCAACATTCTTGCTTCTGTGGCAAAGCGGGCCGATCTTTTCAGCAGTCTGGCATCCGGTCCTTACGCCAACAGCAATCTGGCAAAGCTCTTTCACAGGATCAAGCGGGCACCGGCAGGCACTGCGGAAGTGGGGCGTTTCGAATTTTATCAACCCTCCAACCGGACGGAATGGTTTGTTGCCGCCCCGATTTTGTCCGGCGGAACTCATACAGGCGTGATCGCCTTTCAGATTCCCTATGAGGGAATGAACAAAATCCTTCAGGAACGTAAGGGACTGGGAGAATCCGGCGAATCTTTCATGGTGAGCACAGACGATTTTCTGATGCATTCCGATTCCCGTTTTTCCACCCAAAGCACCATTCTCAAACAAAAAGTGGAAACAGAGTCGGTGAAGCTCGCGGCCAGAGGCGAATCCGGTGTGCTGGGAAGAACAGCGGATTATCGCGGGATGGATGTTATCTCCGCATATCAGCCTTTTGAGATTATGGGGATGAAGGAAGCCATTCTCACGGAAATTGACTTTTCGGAAGCCCTCAAAACCGTAGCGCCCATGGAACGAACTGCTCTGATCACAGCGGGAATCACAGTCATTGCGGTTGTCTTTGTTGCTCTTTTCGTGGCGAATCTGCTGGCCGGCCCCATCACCCGCATCGCAAGCTCCATCCATAAAATGGCGACTGACCGGGATCTGACCATCAAAGTGCCGGTGGAACATACGGATGAGATCGGTGCCATGGCCGAAGAGATGAACGAGCTGACGGAGATTCTGGACAAGGCATTTATCATGGTGGGCAATGCGTCTCAGGAAATTGACGAGTATTCCTCGGACATATTCAAGCGGGCTTCAGCGAACCGGGAACGCGCCGCGGAAACAGAAAAAGAGGTCATTGAGATCGGCAACATTCTCAATGAGATGGGAACCACAGCCGGTGAGGTTCAGAAGGCTTCCCACGAGCAGCGGGACGCTGCGAATTTGTCCGGCCAGCACATATCGGAACTGGCAACTTCCCTGAGCAACGTGGAAGAGGCATCAGGAACCCAGACCAATGAGGTCAACGTGGCAGCGGACCGTGTTGTCGCCATGGGTGAAACCGGCGCGCTGGTTGTTGCCACAGCCGGGAAGCAGGGAGAGGCAGTGGCAAAGGTCACGGCCGCGGTGAATCGGATATCAAAAGCAGTGGATGATATGACAACGGTGGCGACCCGGTCCACGGAACACGGCAGGCAGGTGCTTCAGGCTGCGACCGAGGGTGCCGGTTCGGTAAATGCCACTGTGGAAGGCATGCGCGCCATTGCCGAATCTTCGGATCAGATTTCGGAAATCATTTCGGTGATCACCGAAATTGCCGAACAGACCAATCTGCTCGCGCTGAACGCTGCAATTGAGGCGGCGCGGGCGGGTGCGCACGGCAAAGGCTTCGCTGTGGTTGCAGATGAGGTGGGAAAACTGGCCCAGCGATCCTCCGAGGCAGCCAAAGAAATCACCCAGCTCATCAAGGACTCAGCGGCCCGTGTGTCCGAAGGAACAAGCCTGACCGACGCATCCCAGATGGCTCTGAGAAAAATCGCTGAAGGCGGCGAGGTCAACATGCAGGCCATTGAGGAAATCTCCAGAACAACGGGCATTCTTTCCTCCGGAACCCAGGAAGTTCACAGCATGATGGACGAACTGAATTCGCTTGCCCAGGAGATCGCACTCAACGCGGGACAACAGCGCGAACGCCGGGAAGCCGCACAGAAAGCCCTCGAAATCGTTGAGGCAAATGCCAAAACCATTTCCGGACTCGTTACCGTAGCCGGAAAAGGAGCGAACGCGGTGGACAATGAGATGCAGGCCATCGCGAATCGTACCGGCCAGATTGAGGAGATGACTGACATTCAGGCCGGCAGATCTAAGCAAACCAGAGGCATTGCCGAAAAACAGGCAGAGGATGCGCGCACGACCGTGGAAGGCGCGGGCCGGGTGGTGAGCGTTTCGGAGGCCCTGAACAATCTGGCAGGCTCCCTTGCAAAACAGGTGGGGCGTTTCAGACATTCCGGAGACACCGAAAAGCGCGACAGAAAATCCGCATAATTCAACTGAAAGCGAAGCGTGAAGCGTGAAGCGTGAAGACAGAGAACGGAGGATTTTTCCGTATCCCTGATTCTCAGTCTCTGTCTCTCCTTCCTCAGTTCCAAGTCTTCAATCTTCGGTCACAGAGAAGAGAGGTTTCAAGATGGATCATGCCTATCTGAGCCGGCAGTCGGAGCAATCTGACAAACAGGAAAAAGACCAGATCATGCAGCTGGTCGGATTTACAATCGGAAAAGAATATTTCGGTGTCAACATCCTCATGGTTCAGGAGATCATCCGATCTGCTCCGATTACCGCTGTTCCAAATTCTCCGGATTTCATTGAAGGAGTCATAAATCTGAGGGGAAGCATCATTCCCGTGATTGATCTACGTAAACGGCTCAATCTTTACAAGCAAAACCATGAAACGAAAAAAGACTGGATTCTCATTATAAATGTGGACAAGCGGGTCACCGGCTTCATCGTGGATTCGGTCACAAAGGTGATGAAAGTTCAGACCAACACCATTGAGCCTCCCCCGGATATCGTCGTGGCAGGGCTGAAGAGCCAGTACATCCGCGGGGTGTGCGAGATTGACACGGGACTGCTCATTCTGCTGGATTTCAGCAGAATCTTACAGATGAGGGAGATAAAAAAACTCAGTGAACTGGAACAGGAATAGCGGGTATCAGGATATCTGATGTCTGTCTGAGACACCTGCATCTGTCAGGGAAAGGCGGGAACGCATGGGCAAACGGGTTCTCATTGTTGATGATTCTTCCATTATGAGAAAGATGGTCAGAAAAAATCTGGAACTGGGAAGTCATACAATTGTGGGGGAGGCAAAAAACGGAAAGGAGGCGGTGGAGCTTTACAAGTCTCTGAGTCCTGACGTGGTTACGATGGATATCACCATGCGGGAGATGGACGGATTTACGGCCGCCGAAAAGATTCTGGTCAATGACAACACCGCCAAAATTATTTTTCTTTCCAATTTGGACAAGGATAAATACAGCGAAAATGCAAAACGTCTCGGTGCGGCAGGCTATGTGAAAAAACATCAGGCAAAAGAAATGCTGATGCTTATCGCAAAGATGGAATAAGCCAACAGAATAAGACTGCCCCGGCGCAGAGCATGAAAAGGACCCGGAGGCAAAGATGAAATCAGGGAGAGGCAAAACCGGGTTTTACAGCCCGGACCTGAAGCTCTGTCGAAGGCCGGACCCCGAAGCTCTGTCGAAGGGTGAAAGTTCAGAATGAAGCTGGAAGCTTGAAATCCCAGTTTCAAGTTTTCAATTTCCAATTAATATAAGGGAGCGTATTATTATGGATTTATCACTGCTTCAGGATTTCATTGCTGAAACAGGGGAACATCTTGAAGAAATGGAGACCAGCCTGCTTCGCTTGGAAGAAGAGCCGGGAAACCGTGAATATCTGAACGATATCTTCAGGTGCGCCCATACCATAAAAGGCAGTGCGGAATATCTGGGAATGGAGAAAATCGGCGAACTTTCCCATAAACTGGAAAATTTGCTGGAAATTCTCCGCCACGGAGAGCATTTGCCGGACAGAGAAATCATTGATACCCTTATTGACACAAAAGATCGTATTGATCTGCTGAATCAGGATTTGGAACAGGCCCAGACCGAAAACACGAAAATTGAGGATATTGTCCAACGTATTGATCGGATAGCTGCCGCTGCGGACAGCGAGCGAGGCAAGGAAGGGGATAGTATTCATTCCCGGAACAACCAGCAGACAGAACTCCGGCTTTCCGATTTTTCGGAAGACAGACCGCAGCAGGAGTATGTCTGTGATGTTTCTGATGCGGAGAAAATCCGCAGCTATTACGACAAACTCAAAGTTGTTTTATATGAGATGAACAACGGGGAAATGAGCGATGAAAACAGGAGGCAGGTTGAGGAACTTCTGGAGGCATTTGTCAGAATTGCCGCATGTACAGAAAAAGGGACGCTCAGAAAAAATCTTGAGAATCTGAGAACTCGGGCCGGAATGCTCTCTTTTCCCGACGATGCGGGAGACATGCTCGCTGATTTGCACCGGCTGATGGTATCCCTGGCCCCCCAGTCCTATGGCACAGACTTGTCCGGCCCCTCATTTTCCAACACCTCACCGCCGGAGTTCTGTCCGGATGATGAGAATGCAGTTGAACAAATGAATAATCCTGAGGCAGACACTGGTGTGACAGAAGACGGGGAGGAGGAGGAGGAGGAGGAAATCTATGATGAGGAATATGATGACGAGCTGTTCGTGATATTTATTGATCACCTGAAAGAAAATGTCTCCCTGATCATAGACCGGATAAAACAGTTCGACGGCCCGGACAGCGGCCCGGAATTCTTTGACAAATGTTTTGAATATGTCGAAGGACTTCACTCTTCCGCCAATTATATGGATTATAAGAAACTCATCCTGCTTTATGAACAATGGATGAGAGACATTGAAACAGCCCGGGAAAAACTGGCACTGGGAGAGGAATTTTCCATCAGGGGCTTTTCGGACCCGCAAAAAGGCATGAATGCCTATGTTGCGGAGATTGCAAAGCGTTTTTCCAAATTTATGGATGAAGGGGTGTTTCCGGAAAATGGCGGGCCTGACGCGGGTTGGGATGATTCCGAAAATGATCTGGAAAGCGTGTCCGGAGATTCAGATGAAAGCGTGGCAGACATCATTTTGTCCTCTCCTGAAAAAGATGTGGGGGACTTATCCGTTCTCTTTTTGGATGAGGATCCGAAAGAAAATTTCGATGAGGAGTCAGAGAATTCAGAGAAAAAAGATGAGGTGGATTTATCCACTCTCTTTTTGGATGAAGACCCGGAACCCGGGGAAAAAGCAGAGCAATCCCTTTCCGGCCTCAGCACCGTCACAGACAGCACAGAAGTGCATTCCGTTTCTCCGGAACCGGAACTCATGTCCGGGATTTCGGCACTTGGGCAAGCTCAGTGTCCAGCGGAAACAGAGGAAAAAAAAGAAAGTCCCGATCAATATGCGTACAAGGGACTTATGGATGAGTTGGATGATGTGTTCGAAGCCCCGGAATCTGCACAGATTCCCGAACCCGAACCCGAAGTTTATCCTGGTGATCTGGAAGAAAAACTCGCAGCATCTGCTGGCAAACCCTGGTTGCCATCTGCAGGGGGCGAAACTGATGTTCCCCGGCCAACTGAAAAAGAGGAGGCTGATACCCCGCTGTCTGCATTGCCAATTGAACAAGATGTAGCTGTCCCGCTGCCAACTGAAAAAGACGCAGCCGTCCCGCCAGTTGCATTGCCAACTGAACAAGATGCAGCTATCCCGTTGCCAACTGAAAAAGACGCAGCCGTCCCGCCAGTTGCATTGCCAACTGAAAAAGCAGATGAACCTGAAACAATGCCTCCTGCGGATGAGCCGCCCCGACCCGAGGTCAGTCTGAAAAAAGAGACGGGTCCCTCTGAAAAATCTCAGCCAGCGGAGCAAAAGGGCCAGCCCGATCATCTGCCTGTCAAGCATACGTTCAGAGTGGATGCCGGAAAAATTGACGCGCTGATGAATCAGGTGGGAGAACTGGTGGTCAGCCGGGCCTGGTTTTCCCAATTGCACACTGAGATAAAGGAACTTCAGGATTATCTTCAGGAAAGCGCGGGGTTGGAACAGAGAGATATGAAAGCAGTGAAAGCCCTGACCTTCAGAATCAGTGAGGCCACAGTTGCCCTGGGCCGGGTGGCCAACGAACTTCAGGAGGGGGTGATGAAGGTCAGAATGCTTCCCATTGCACAGTTGTTCAACAGATATCCCCGCCTCCTACGCGACCTCACCAATAAAGGAAACAAAAATGTCCGTCTGGAAATTGTGGGAGAGGACACAGAACTGGATAAAATGGTTATTGAGGAAATATCCGATCCCCTTATCCACATCATTCGGAATGCAGTTGATCATGGCTGCGAAACCATTGCTGAGAGAAGACAGGCACAGAAACCCGATGAATGCATGCTGCGGCTTGAATCCTACCATGAGAGCAATCATGTGGTCATTGAAATAACAGATGACGGAAGAGGAATTGATCCTGTGCTTGTGAAACAGAAAGCCGTTGAAAAAAACTTTTTCTCACCGGATGAAGTGGAACACATGACCCACAGAGACCTGATGGGTATTATTATGAAGCCCGGATTTTCCACAGCCAGAGAGATCAGCAAGACATCGGGCAGAGGCGTGGGCATGGACGTGGTGCAAAAGAACATCGAAAAACTGAACGGAACCATAGAGATTGACTCGAAACCCGGGGTCGGCACCCGCTTCCGCATAAAAATTCCGCTCACTCTGGCAATTATCCAGGCGCTGCTGGTCAGGGTCGGCTCTGAAATATTCACCATTCCCCTTGCCGCGGTGGAAGAGACCCTCCGGGTGTTTGAAAGTGAGATTACCATCATTGAGGGCATTGAGGTGATTCACCTCCGTGACAGCACCCTGTCCATGCTCCGCCTGTCCGAAATATTCTGCATTGAGTCCGCTGTCGGAGATGCGGGAAAGCTCTTTGTGGTGGTCGTGAACACGGGGATACGCCGGGTGGGGCTTGTGGTGGATGCTCTGATAGGTCAGGAAGAAACCGTGATCAAGCCCCTTGTGGATTATTTGCAGGAAAACAGCGGTTTTTCCGGTGCAACGATTCTCGGGGACGGACGCATTTCCCTGATTCTGGATGTTTACGAACTGGTGAATATGTCCATCGGCAGACAGATGAAAAGAAAAAACGAAATGATTTTGCCTCCCGGAATGAACAACGGTGTTCATGCGGAAGCATCCGGATATGAAAGCATGGCAATACACTGAGCAGAAGCATTAAGACCTCCGAGGTATTCTAACTGACTCTTGAACTGACAAACGATAATTAAACGCCGGCTCGGAGGTCTGTGAGTCAATTCCCAAGACCTCCCAAGTTTCAATCTTGTTCACAAGGCTCTGAGATATGACGAACAATCTTAAATGCCGGCTCGGAAGTCTGTGAGAGACTGAGGATACTTTCTGACAACTCAATTCCCGACCTTCGACAAGCTCAGGGTCCGGCCTTCGACAAGTTCAGGGTCCGAAATAACAAGCTCCGAAATATAATGAAAAACAGCGATCAAAAAATTCTCGTGGTGGATGACGAACCTTCAATGCTCAGTCTGTTCAAAAATTACATGGACATCAGCAAACAGTCCTATGAGGTATTTCTGGCAGGCAATGTACAGGAAGCCGTGGAGATTTTGGCCCGGGAAGATATTTCATTCGTGATTTCCGACATCAGCATGCCTGTTTTTTCCGGCTTTGACCTTCTGGCCATTATTCGCTCCCGTTATCCTCATATCAAAGTGATGCTTATGACCGGGTATAATTCACCTGAAATTCGTGAGGAGATAAAACAGAGCGGTTGCCATTTTTTTGAAAAACCTGTCCGACTGAAGGAAGTCAGCAGGCTGATAGCAGATGAACTCTCGCTGAAAAACCGGAGGGGATTCGGGGGAACCCTGAAAAATATCCAACTGACCGATCTTATTCAGATGTGCTGTCTGTCAGTGTCCAGCATGAACATCTGTGTGCAGAACGGTTTGGAAAGCGGAACCATTTTTATTGAGAATGGCGATATTATCCACGCTGTTTCCGATAAAAAGCAGGGGGAAAAGGCATTTTATGAAATTATGGGGTGGCGAAGCGGAAGTTTCGACACGCCAGGAGGTATTTCCGCATCGGAAAGAAGCATTCACAAAAAATGGGAATATCTTCTTATGGAAGGTGCCAGCCGTCTTGATGAGAAAACTTGGGAGGAAAGCGGAACCGAAAAAAAATCATCCGAAAGGCAAAAAGCCGTTTCGCTTAATTTTTGCACTCCGGATGAAAATCAGGATGAACAACAGAAAAAACTGAGAGTGCTTATTGTTGATGATTCTTCCATCATGTGCAGAATCCTGTCGGATATCCTCTCCAGGGACAAAAACATCAGCATTGTCGGAACTGCGAAAGATGGCCGGGAAGCACTGGAAAAAGTCGGACTGCTGAAACCCGATCTTGTAACGCTGGACGTGAACATGCCGGTGATGGACGGCTGTACCGCACTGAAACATATTATGATCAAAAAACCCTGTCCTGTGGTCATTATCGGTGCGATAGAGGCAAATGCCGAGGCAGTGGATTTTCTGCGCTTCGGTGCGGTGGATTTTATCAAAAAGCCGGTAAGGGGCAAAAAAGATATGGCGGAACAGGAGTCGGAACTGATTCGCCGGGTCAGGTTGGCCTCAGAAGCAAAAGTTCATAACTTTAAAATTGTCAAAACACCCAAAATTATTATGAAAAACCCGGAACCTGAAATTCGGAACCCGAAATTCGGATTTCCCGGTTTATTGGTGATTATCAGTTCCGGGGCGGGAGGCTATCCGGAACTCATCAGAATGATTCCCCAGTTGCCCGGGGATATCAATGCCTGCATCATCGTGCTGCAAAACATGCCGGATATGTTTGTGCCGATGCTGGCAGACTTTTTTGATCAGAGGAGCAGACTTGATATTCTGCCTTTGAAAAACAAAGCACCGATTGCCGCGGGACGATGCTATATCTGTTCCGGCGAGTCGCTCTCCTCCCTGAAACTTGAAACAGACAGAGTCTCGCAATTGCCCATATTTCATCTGGAACCGGGGAAATCCTCCCGGAAAAAGACAGGCACTTTTGACGATTTTCTCTGTTCGGCAGGGGATTTTTTTTCCGGCCGTATCCTTGTGGTGCTGCTTTCAGGTGCTGAGACAGGCACATATGAGGGCTTGGAGCACATACGGGGAAAAAATGGCAAAATCATCGGCCAGAAACATGATTCGTGTATGATTTCAAAACCTCTGGAAATCGCCAAGTCCCGAGGACTGATCACATCTGAAACTGACACAGGGGAGATGATCAGGCATATAAGTGGGAAGTGGGAAGTGAGAAGTGAGAAATGAGAAATGAGAAGTGGGGAAATGAGAAGTGGGGTAGTGGGAAATGACAAGTGGGAAATGACAAATGACAAATCGCTCAAAAATAAAAGTTCTGGTCGTTGATGACACCAGGTTCATGAGAAAGGCAGTGTCTCGGTTTCTCAGTTCCGATGCTGACATAGAAGTGGTGGCGGCAGCCCGGAACGGGTTGGAATCGCTGGATATGATCAGAAATCTGGAGCCGGATGTCATCACACTGGATATTGACATGCCCGTAATGGACGGTCTCACCGCAATCAAGCATATCATGATCAGAAAGCCGGTTCCCATTGTGGTGTTAAGTTCCATGGTTGCTGACGGCATTGTCACTTTTGAGGCCCTGCGTCTGGGAGTGATGGATTTTGTTCCCAAACCTTCGGGTGCGATTTCCACGGATATAGACAAGACAAAGCATCAGGTGATCAGCCGGGTTAAGATCGCCTGCTCAATGACGTTGAAGAATGTCCGCAGGGTGAGGCTTCCGAAAAAATGGGATATGGGGAGAAGATTGGATGAACTTTACCACTTTTATCCGCTGGATTATGTGGTGGTGATCGGCACAACCCTGTCAGGGCCCAATACGGTCATCCGACTGCTTTCCAAGCTTTCTCCCACGCTTCCGGCAGCGATTGTTGTGCTTCAGGAAATTTCCCCGAAAATCATTGAGTCCTTTACAAATCAGTTCAACAGATATGTTCCCTGGCGGGTTGATATGGCGCGGGACAGGACAGTTCTGGAGCAGGGGGGCTGTTATATCTGTTCAAATGAAAATTCGCTCACCTTTGAAATGAATGAAACCGGCGATATCTGTCTGCGAGTGGGGGATGCAACAGATTATCCCCTGGATCTGTTTTTTTCCTCGGCAGCCCGGATCTTTCACCAGAACACTGTTGGCATATTGCTGAGTGGCGTGGGGAATGACGGTGCGGATGGTTTTTCCGACATCAAAAGGGCATCCGGTACCACCATGGCCAAAGCCGAGGAATGCTGTGTTTTTCCCAATCTCACGGAAAACGCCATACGAAAAGGCGTGGTGGACATCATACTGAATGATGACAAACTTTCCGGGGCAATAGAAGCGGTGATTCGTAATGCTCAGTAAAACAATTTCCAAATTGTTTCAGTGAAATCATTTTTTAAATCCAAGCCGGCGCTATGATTGAAAGGTCCGCTGTTTCCCCTCCGGCCTGAATACACGGGAACCACGGCGGAAAAACGGGGGAAAAAGATGAATAATAAAAGAACCATCATTCCCATTGCAAGCGGAAAAGGGGGTGTGGGGAAGAGTATATTTGCTGCAAACCTGGCGATTGCACTGGCCAGGATGGGACATTCCGTCGTGGTCGCGGATATGGATATGGGCGGTTCCAATCTCTATACCTGTCTGGGATTGCCGAACAAATATCCCGGTATCGGCGACTTTCTCAAGGCCGGGAATATCAGTTTTGAGGAACTGATGGTGCAGACACCCATCCCCAATCTGAGGTTTCTGCCCGGAGACGGCAGAACGCCCTTCATGGCCAATATCTCTTATGACCAGCGACTTTTGCTGCTGAAAGAAATCAGAAATATCTCAGCAGAATATGTGATTCTGGATCTGGGTGCCGGAACTGTGTTCAACACCCTGAATTTTTACGGCCTTGCCTACAAAGGGATGATCATCACCACTTTTGAAACGCCTTCAATTATGAATTTCATCATGTTTCTGAGAAACTTCATGTTCCGGAACATTTCAAATATTGTGCGGCACAACCAACGGGCACTGAATATGTTTGTGGCGGCCTTTCAGCAGCCAATGAAATCCAATCCGCTGACAATCCGATATCTGATACACAAGGTTGCTGACATTGATCCTGATCTCGCAGAAAAAGCCCGGCAGATATGCGCTTATTACCGCCCCCGGATTGTTTTCAACATGGGGGACCATCCCAATGAACTGAACATGCTGGAGAAACTGGATAACACCCTGCAACAGGGCCTTTCAATGAAAGCAGATTACTTCGGTTTCATATTCTATGATGACGCTGTTCGGAAATCCGCCAAAAGAAAGGAAGTTCTTCTTAATCAGTATCCGGAAAGCATTGCATCTGAAAATATCAGATTTATTGCCGGGCGGGTAAGCAGAATATGGGATCGCTCTCTTGAAAACAGCAGAATCCGTTTGGCAGATGATACAAAAAAACAATATGCCATCAAAATGAAAAGGGCGGAAGCATAGGCTTTGAAAAAAACATTCCCCGGAGTCCAAAGCTTTTTTTGTGTATCAAATAAAAGAGACGGAGCGAAAACAATTTACAAAATTGTTCCACAAAGTTTGAGAAAAGCACTCCGGGTGTTCCAAGCCTGCTTTGCATATCAGAATGAAGCTCTGAATCCGTGCAGGCTGCTGACACCAAATATCACTTTGAAAGTTATCTTATTTCAACATTCCTCAGAGCTTTTTTAAGTCCGTGAGAAAGAGGTACGTTTGTGAAAGAACCAATTAAACTCCTGATCGTTGATGATTCCAGACTGATGCGTCGGGTGATCGCCAAAATTTTTGAGGGGGAACCTCGCATACAGATTGTCGGGGAAGCATCCAACGGGAAAGAGGCGCTGGAAATGATCCCCGATACAAATCCTGATGTGATCACTTTGGATATCAATATGCCGGTGATGGACGGTCTGACCGCGCTGAAACATATCATGATCAAGTATCCCAGACCGGTGGTGATGCTCAGCACACTTACTCAGGAGGGGGCCACTGTTACTTTCGACGCCCTGAAATACGGTGCTGTGGACTTTATTCACAAGCCGTCAAATCATCAGCCCAGCAGTCTGGAAGAACAGTGTCAGGCCATTCTGAACAAAATAAATATTGTCTCGAAGATACATATAAAAGATTTTCGCTATCTCAGAACCACGGCAAAGAAGGATAAAAAAACCGGGGACCGGGAAAATGCAAAGGTCAGCCATATTTGTGCCATGGGAGCAGCCGAAGGCGGATACGGCACACTGCTCAAAATTATCCCCCGCCTGAAGCCCGATCTTTCAGCTGCGATACTGGTGGTGCTTTACGAGGCATCCCGTCATGTGGACGCTTTTGCCCGGTATCTGGATGAGAACAGTCAGTTCAGAGTCAGACGGGCTGTGGACGGGGAGGCTGTGGAAGGCGGCTTCTGCTATCTGGTGTCGGGCAAGCAGTATGTCACCCTGCATTCCTTTTACGGCGAGTATTCGCTGGCTATCAATGCCGCGCCTTTCACCACCCGCAGAGGCGGCATCAACATGCTCATGTTCTCCCTTGCCGAAATTATGAGGGAGCGTGCTGTGGGCCTTATTCTGTCAGGATCAGGGGATGACGGTGTGGAAGGGCTTGAGGAAATAATACGGATGGGCGGGACAGCAATTGTGCAGGAGCCGAAAACCTGTCTTTATAAGGAAGCGGCACTCACCGCCATTGAAAAATGCAAACCCGAACTTATCATTTCTGACAGCAAAACAGCGGACGAACTGAACAGGCGATTTTCCGTATGAGCAAAAGCAAAACGTAAAACCTGAGGTCATTACGCATCATCCGAATTATCGCTGATTCCAACGCTTTTTTGTGGTTTCGGGAATCGTCCCGTAGGGATTTCCGAAAATAGCCCGGCAATTCATTGCCGGATTTGGCAATATCCGGCAGTAGCAAACTGGGCACACTTAAAAGCTTCGCTCTCTGGCGAAAAATGCTCATTATACAACATCCTGAAATTATTAAATGGCAAAACATGGAATCTGTCCGCCCGGGGTTCTGAGAACCGGAAATCCGGGGGCATGTGTCCTTTCGGAACTGTTGTATGCCGGGAATGTCCGCCCGGAACCCTGTAAAAACTGAAAGTTGCGGGCAGCCTCCCGAAATCCGTTATAATCAGAAAAAATGGAAACATCGGAGGGGATGTTCCCACTCTGTCCCGGTGTTAAAAATATTCGCAAATTCAGATTGTAAAATTTGAAAAGATCGGTTAAAAGCGGAAGAATGTTTTCGCTGACAAGGACCTGCGGGAGTTTTGAATATTTCGCAGTCTGATATTTGCAAATATTTTATCGGAAAGGAATGTGAACTTGAATCAGAACAACAGTTCCCCCGGAACTTATCTGGCCCTGAGCGGCGCTGTGTTTTTCTGGGGTCTGTCCTTTGTAGCCACAAAGATAGCGCTGGAAAGCTTTTCCACATTCACGCTTATTTTTGTCCGACTTGCTCTGGCAGCCTGTCTGCTTCTGCTGCTGATGAAACATTTCGGTCTCCCCTCCTTCAGCCGGAAAGAGCATTTCAAGGTCTTTCTCACAGCTCTGTTTGAGCCGGGACTTTATTTCATTTTTGAAACCGTGGGCCTGCAACACACCTCAGCACCGAAAGCAGCTCTGATTATCGCCACCATTCCTCTGGCTGTCACTGCTTTTGCCGCCATGTTTCTCAGAGAGCGGACGAGCATGGCAGGACTTGCGGGCATCGGCATATCCCTTGTCGGCATTGCCGTTCTGGTTGTGGGGGACCCGCAGTTCAGTTGGGATCTCAGAGGCTCCCTGATGGGTGATCTGCTGATGTTCGGTGCGGTGATTTCAGCGGCTGTTTACATTGTCTGTGCCAGAGATCTGGGACAGCGCCATTCGGCACTGCAAATTACCGGGATGCAAATCATTTACGGCGCGATATTCTATGCACCGGCTTTTCTCTGGGAACTGCCCGATGTCAACTGGTCGGCTTTCAGCGGACGCTCCCTGATCGCGCTGATTTATCTGACTCTGTTTGCCACTGTGGCCGCGTTTCTCTGTTACAATTATGCCCTGACCCAGATATCCGCCTCACGAGCGTCGCTGTTTATCAACTGCATTCCGCTGGTCACGGCCGTGGCTGCATGGATTCTGCTGGGAGAAAAGCTGACCCTGATGCAGGTCAGCGGCGGCGTTCTGGTTCTGGTTGCCGTGTGTCTGACAAATTTGTCTGCTTTCCGAAGCCAATCCCGACGGAAGCTTGGGGAATCTGTGGCGTGAGGGCCACACCATACCGGCGGATTGGCAAATCCGAACCCGGCGAGGGAATGAACTCTGCGGATTTTCTTATTTTATAAGGCCTGCTTCCTTATAATACCGCAGCGCGCCCGGATGAAAAGGAGCGGACATACCTTTAAGCATATCTTCTTTTTTCAGACCTTCAAAAGCCACATGAAGTGTTTTGAAAAAATTCAGATTTTCAAAAATTTCCCTGACAATGGCGTAAGCCGCCATATTTGAGGCTTTTGCGGAAGTGACAAATGTCGCCTTGACACCAAAGGTGTGAATATCCGCATCATTTGCAGTATTGGGATAAAGCTCAATGGGAATGCGTGTTTTCACATAGTAGGGATATTTCGCAACCACCTGATTTGACACAGCAGGCATGGGAATAATTCTTATTTTTCTTTTGCCGGTGGTGGCATTGATGATTTCGCCGGCAGGATGACCCACTGTGTAGAAAAAAGCATCAATCTCCCTTCTCTGTAAAAGCCGGGGTGCCTCGGAAGCCTTGGCATGGAAGATGTTCAGGTCTTTTTCACGGAGTCCCGCCATTGCCAGAGCGTCAAGGGAGTTCTGGAGATGCCCGGAACCGGGATTGCCCAGATTCACATTTTTGCCTTTCAAATCTGAGATATTCATGATGCCCGAATCCACAGCCGCACACAGAGTGCAGGCTTCACTGTAGAGGCTGAACATGGCCCGAAGATTTTTTTGCGGCCCTTTGTCTCTCCACTCTGCCTTGCCGCGGACCGCCTGAAATTGCCTGTCAGATTGTACCAGAGCAAAATCCAGAGTTCCTTCAATCAGCGCATTGATGTTATATACGGATCCCTCTGTGGGTTTAACCTCACATTGAATGCCGTATTCCTGACGTTTTTTGTTCACAATGCTGGCAATGGCCCCGCCTGCCGGATAAAAAACGCCTGTGACACCGCCGGTTCCGATGCTCACAGAAGGTTCCTCACCTGCGCCAAACACACCGGACACGGTGAAAAAGCTGAAACAGAATACAGTCAAGGTAAACATTGCTGCAAATGCTTTTTTCATTTAACAATTCTCCTTTCTGCGATTTTTTTCTGGGGGACATATCCTCCCTGAATTATTCATAAATATCCTGCCAAAAATTCTCCGGAATTCTGTCTCGCGGAGGAGCGAAACAAATTGCAAATTTGTTCCGCATCTGCATTACCCCTTATGCTAACGATTCGCCTTCCTGATGCCGAGCTGATCCAGAGCAATAATCCATTTGCAGATATTGGCCGAGCCTTCCACCATTGTATAGGTGGGCGTGTCCCGGTAGTAGCGTGCCACGGGATATTCCGTGGAGTAGCCGTATGCACCAAGAATTCTCATGGCGTAGTTGGAGCATTTCGTAACCGCCTCACCTGCAAAATACTTGGCCTGCGCCACATCAAGACCATTGTTCAGTCTACCCTGATCTTTGGCCCATGCAGCTTTGTAAACCAGCAGGCGTGCGGCTTCGATTTCCGTGGACATCTGGGCAACCATGTCCTGATTCATCTGAAATTCACCAATGGATTTTCCAAACTGCTTCCGCTCCTTACAATATTTCACCACTGCATCCAGACATGCCTGAGCCAGACCGACTCCGCCCGCGGCAGCGGAAAGCCGGGTCTGATTCAGGGAACTGAAAACAATTTTCGCACCGTCCCCGGCATTTCCGAGAATATTTTCTTTGGGAACCACTGTGTCGCTGAGGAACACCTCACCTGTGGGCGAGGAGTGGGACCCCATTTTTTCCAGCTTTGTGGTTTTCACTCCGTTGAAATTTTTCAGTTCCACAACAAAAGCGGAAAGCCCTTTGGAGCCTTCTGATTTATCCGTATAAGCATAATAAATCACCAGATCCGCCACATTGGCATTGGAAATCCATGTTTTGGAGCCATTGAGCAGCCAGTGATCGCCTTTGTCCTCAGCGGTGGAGGACATGGACATCACATCGGAACCAGCGTCAGATTCCGTGATGCCGAATCCGCCGATATATTCGGCATTGACCAGTTTGGAGATGTATTTCTTTTTTAATTCATCGCTCCCATAGCGGTATATGGTATACGCGCAGCCCAATGTCTGCATGTTGATCTGAACTCTCAGAGAACTGGAAGCCCTTGCAATTTCCTCTGTCACGATCATGGAGGCCAGCCAGCCCACATCATCTCCGTCGTATTCCTCGGGAATCACGGTTCCGAAAAAGCCCTGTTCCGCCATGGGCCTGATAGCCTCCTCATAGGGGAAATAATGATTGGCATCCCATTCGTCCGCAAAAGGGGCAATTTTTTTGGCTGCAAACTCGCGAACGGCTTTCCTGATCATTTCCATTTCTTTAGATAAAGCAAAATCCATGTAAGTTTTTCCTTCCTGAGTTAAAGGGGGAAAAAAGGTTAAGGAATTTCCTTAACCTTTAATCCATTAACCCTTTTATTCTATAAATCCCATCAGCCTCGGCAGCCAGAGCACTACGTCCGGCAGATAGGTTATCATCAGCAGCACGGCCACCTGAATGGCCAGAAAAGGCATCACTGACCGGGACACATAAATAATATCCCTGTTGGCAATGGCTCCGGTGATATACAAACTCACCCCCATGGGTGGTGTGCAATATCCGATGGCGAGATTCACTGTCATAATAAGACCGAAATGCACCGGATCAATCTGAAAGGCCCCGAGCATGGGCAGAAATACCGGCCCCAGAATGAGTGTGGCTGAAATGATATCCATGAACATGCCCACCGCCAGCAGCAGAATATTCATTGCCAGAAGAAATATGATGGGTGACTGAATACTTGACAACACTGCGTCCGTGATCTGTCCCGGTATACTTTCCAAGGTGAGATAACGCCCGAAAGCTGTTGCACCCGATACAATGATCAGGAGCGTGGCCGATGTTACCGCCGAATTGACAGTAATTTTTTTCACATCTCCGAGTTTCATGGATTTGTGAATGAAAAGTTCCACTATGAAAGCATATACACATGCGACCACTGCCGCCTCATTGGCCGTGAACATGCCTGAAAAAATTCCCCCGAAAATGATCACAATGAGCATCAGGGACCAGAATCCCTCTTTCAGCGCGTTCAGCACCTCTCTGGGAGACGGAACCGGCATTCGGACAAGACTTGTTTTTTTCCGGTGAAAGAAATAGGTGTAAAGACACATCCCCCCCATGATAAGCACCCCGGGCAGAAATCCGGTGAGAAAAAGACCCTCCAGAGAGACATTGCTGATCATGCTGTAAAGAATCATGCCGATGCTGGGGGGGATGATAACCCCGAGATTGGGTGAGGTGGTCATCAGTCCCAGCGTATATTCCTCATCATATCCGTTATCCAGAAGCGCGGGAATCATAAATCCGCCCAGAGCCACCACTGTGGCCACGGTGGAACCGGATATCGCACCGAAAAGACCGCAGGCCAGCACTCCGGCCATGCCCAGACCACCCGGAAGCCAGCTTACCAGAGTATTGGCCACCTGGATCAGTTTTTTCACAATGGAACCGGCGGTCATAATATTGCCGCATAAGATGAAAAAGAGAACCACCACAAGGGCAAATTTGTCAAGACTCCGAAAGAGTGTCTGCACGAGCAGAAGCACCGGGAGATCGGTGAAAAAAAGAAAGCTCAGAAACGCCGTGAAAAAAAGACACATGAACACGGGAACATAAGCTGCCATGGTTCCCATAAGAATGAGCAACACAATAATATAGCTTGTTTCCATAAAATAATTCCCCTCAGACGTGAAACCTGAAATCATAATCACTTAGGCGATTTTCAGAAATAAATATCCCATTAAGTCCCCCATCATCTCCTGGTGGTCCCAAACATCCCCGTACCCAATTGGCCAATCTGAAACCATAATCACCTGACATCAGCAGATCGCAAAGTTTCAGAAACCGGATGCGAAATCTGACCAAATCCCCTGTCACCCCAAAGAGGGATTTGGCCAATTTTTTCGATTTATTTCAAATACTTATCTATAAACTTCTGGTCCAATCCCTCTTTTTTGATCTTCCTGTAAACATCGTCAAAATCTTTAGCCAGTTGTTCGCCTCTTTCACCTGTGGCTTTTTTGGAAAACACCGTGAAAACCTGGTATTCGGTGATGACATGCGCCACTTCGAATCGGTCATGAAATTTTAGTTGCCTGCTGTTGAATATGAAAGGCTTTTCCGATCCGACGGCCAGGTCTATGCGCCCTCTCTCCAGTATCCGTATCATCTCCTTCTGGTTGTCACATACCACTTTGTTAAGTCCCTGATAGTTGTCAAAATCGGGGCCGTATGAAAAATTCCGGATAACGCCTATTCCTTTGCCTTTCAGATCATCAAGGCTTTTTATTTTCAGCCCGCTTCCTTTTTTGGCCATGATGATGTTTTTCTGGGTGTGAACGCCTTCTTTGGTAAAATACAGAAAGCCAGCCCGTTCTTTGGTGTATAAAGCCGTAAGCATACCGCTCACTCTCCCTTTCTCAGCATTTACCAAAGCCCTTTTCCAGGGCATCACCTTCAATTCCAACTCAATTCCGAGCCGTTTGCAGGCTTCCCTGATCATATCCGCGTCAATTCCGACCGCCTGATTATTTTCTTCGTATTGAAACGGTGTGAAATCATCCATGACGGCCATGACAATTTTCTCGGCTGAAGCATTGATGGAAAAGAGAAACACAAATACAAAACATAATGGGAAAAATTTTTTCATTGCCACCTCCTTTTAACTCCTGTTTAAGTTGTTTTGATGAAATTTTGGCAGTCTTCTTATCCTGATATTTGCTCAGAGCTGATTCTTACAGCAGGCCGGAGTTCAAGCTTTGCTTTCAGAGCAAATGGGGAATGCCATTTGCTGTATGAATTTTCCGGCATTGACAACAATGACCTCGTTTGCAGACAGATCGGAACAAAGTCCGCTATTTGCCGAATTTTTTTCATGAATTCAATTAACGCGAACAATATATGACAGATTATGCAA
>Ga0233403_10000326_pt1 | contig 22349 bp, 17 predicted proteins | sample Na_oxic_1_MG_FD_179866 | JGI IMG/M metagenome (GOLD analysis project Ga0233403, IMG submission 179866) | Seawater microbial communities from Saanich Inlet, British Columbia, Canada - Na_oxic_1_MG | ecosystem: Environmental > Aquatic > Marine > Inlet | place: Canada: British Columbia | collected...
ATCGCGTCATCAGCATCGTGGGCATAACTATCAGCACCGACACTTTTCCATAGGGAACGCTCAACATTGAAAGGGTAGCCGCCGACTATAATCTTGACGTTTTGGAAGGTTTCGTTAGATCGCACGGCGGCAATCAGTTCTTTGACGGCGCGAACATGAAATGTCATGGTAGCGGAAATGGCAAGAATCTCGGCATTACGTTCTTTCAGTTCTTGTAAAATGCTCGGAGTTGGGCTATTCGCTCCCAAATAATAGGTATCCCAGCCTTCCATCTCGAAAAAGTCGGCTACCATGCGAACTCCAATTTCATGAAGATCACCGCCAACGCAGGTTGCTACCAAGCTATGATCCTGCCTTTCTACCGAAAAAATGTAGGAATAGAGCTGCGACATAACCAGTTGTGTGGCGGCGGTGCAATAGTGTTCTTGGGCGACGCTCACTTGATTCATTTGCCATAGGCGACCAATTTCGTACTGTGAGCGTTGAAAGACGTGTATATAGATATCTTTGATACCGGATCCGCCTTGAACAGCGTCCAAAATGATGCGACTGGCAATATGCCGTTCTCCCCGTAACAGTGCTTCAAGATATTGTTGCGCGAGTGAGGCGAGTGGTTCAGCTTCTTGAATAAAGCTGGGCAATTCGGAAGGTAACGATGGTAATTGTATCAGCCCTTCTTCAATATACTCGTTTACAACTGCGCTGGTTTCTTTTGGTAATTCTTCTTTTAAGACCGTGCCAATTATCTGAAGATTTTTGGCTAAATCGGCCGATGAAATACCGATGCCGGTGAGCAATACCTTTGCCCATGCCACATAGTCGGCAAAGATTGAGGGATGTGCGGATGAAACCGCTTCGGAAAGGTAAGTCAGATGATAATGAGCATCTTTCAGACATTTGGTACGCCCTTTGTCGCCATAACGCTCCACCAGCTCTGGTTGTAGCGTATAATGTTGTGCAACGATGGCATTGGCGAGTGAATCGCGCCGATCATCTAGTGTTTGGCTGATTTGTTCATTGAGTGTTGACATGGTATTGAGTTCTCTTTGTGAGTTGAGTTGTTTTTAAAACTAATATATGTGCAAGGTACGCGTTGCACTCATGAGAAGTACATGCCGATAATAATGAGCGGTTCAAGAACAAACATAGTCAAAAAAACGGATTTCATTGGCTTTAGGTACCAATTTTAATCCTTTGGGAATACCTTGGTGTGATTGATGATGTTCTGGACTATGATGCCATGTTTGATAGCTATTTTCATCAGTCCAATAAGTGATCAGCCAAATTTCATCCAAGTTCTCAAATGGACTGATCACATCCAATCGCACAAACCCTGGGGCGTTTTCAACTTGATGGGGACGATTCTTAAAGGCTTCTTTAACCTGCTGGATCATCCCATTAGCAACAACAAATTTGCTTAATGCAACAAACATGATGGAAGACTCTCCATAGCGAATGAATAAGTAACGACTTTCAGAAAGGTTTTGATGGGCTGTTTAGCTGCTACGCTAAACATTAAAAGATGGGGAAGTATTTTGTAGGGGGCAGGTAACGTTTTTTTGGTTGCCCACCAAGAGGGTCAATGCCATATCGTGTTGGGCAACCATAAAGGGATTGGGGTAACCACAAGGGGTAACCACAAGGGATTATCCCTACATCATTATTGACCAATGGGGCAATTCTTTATGGTTGCCCCCAATCCGTTATGGTTGCCCGACACGATATGGCAGTGCGTTGCCAGCCCCCTACCAAAAATTTTTTTTAGGCTTTCAGTTCGTTGGTCATGAACAAAATACCAAACTATTGGCACAAACGGGTAATAAATCCGCTTATAATCTGATTTATTGCGGGGGCGGCATAAAGCTGCCCAGCATTCCTTCTAATCCGAGCATACCTAAAACCATATTGAGTCCCATCAACAAGGCTCCAAAGATTATTCCTATGATAATCACCGCTGGAATGGAGGCGAGTGCCCATTTAACCATAAAAGTAATCATCGAGAAAAATGGCATTTTTATATCAGTAATGACAACATTTTGACTTTCATTTTCCATTTATTAAATGACCCTTTTTAATTATTGATTGTAGTTGAGTAAACATCTGAATATCAGAGCCACTGCTCTGCTAATGTATCGCCTATGCTAAATAATGTTTTTATGAAAGGACTGAAGTCTTTGAGATAACTTCAGTCCTTATAAAAAATCGCCTACCATCCTAATCGCCATTTGGATAAGATATCCTATACCGCCAAGGATAATCAGTGCCGGGATTGAGGCGAATATCCATTTAATCGTCAATATCACCATCGACCAAAATGGTATTTTTATATTCAGAACGCGCAGCGTGTTGCTATCGAGGACCAGCGTCTTCGAGTTTTCCATTTCCATCAGTGAAAAGTTTTCCGGATCATCGATGATTGGATTGTCCTCATCTCCAAGGATTGAATTAAACTCAGTTTTTTTTAGACTCGGTTCGATTTCAAGTGGGGGCTCAATGTCGCATGGCACGCCTATTTTTTCTAGGCCTATTTGGTAAGCGATAGCGTATTCGCTGGTTAAATTCTTCCTAATAACAGACTGTTTTTTTAACAGTTTGGGTATTTTTTTTAGATCTATGTCAAAAACAATCGCCAATTTTTCATGGACTTCTTCAATATCTCTTCCTTCCTCTATTTGTCCACGAAGAATCACTTTATAATTTTTAGCCATTTGGGGTTTTTCCGTTTGATGACTTGGGTAGAAATCCGATCATAACCATTGAATTAAGAATTGTCGTATAAGGAAGGGGCAACCACAAGTTGATGGTTGCCCTTAAAAAAATCCCCGACTTTGTCAAAAAATCGGAGGATTGTTGAGGAAAGATTTTTGGGCTAGGTTAGTTGACTCGCGGAGCCAATTCGCCACTGACATAGCGTTGAGCCATCACGTCTAAAGAAACGGGCTGGATTTTGGAAGCCATGCCGGCGCAACCGAAAGCCTCATAACGGGCTTTGCAGATACTCATCATGCCTTTAGTGGCTTCTTTGAAGAATTTACGTGGATCAAAAACAGACGGTTTTTCGTGCAAGAATTGACGAATAGAGCCAGTAGAGGCCATTCGCAAATCGGTGTCGATGTTGACTTTATGCACGCCATGCTTGAGGCCTTCAACGATTTCTTCTACCGGCACTCCGTAGGTTTGCCCCATGTCACCGCCATAATTGTTGATGATTGCCAACCATTCTTGTGGCACTGAGGAGGATCCGTGCATGACTAAATGGGTGTCAGGAATACGCGCATGAATTTCTTTGATGCGATCAATGGCTAAAATTTCACCAGTGGGTGGACGGGTGAATTTGTAAGCACCGTGACTGGTGCCGATAGCGATTGCGAGGGCATCTACACCGGTTTTCTTAACGAAATCGGCGGCTTGTTCCGGATCAGTTAATAATTGTTCACGAGACAATTTGCCTTCGGCACCAGAACCGTCTTCTTCACCGGCCATACCACTTTCCAATGAGCCTAAACAGCCCAATTCACCTTCAACCGATACGCCACCGGCATGAGCCATATTAACGACGGTTTTTGTCACATCGACATTGTACTCATAGCTTGACGGTGTTTTCATATCGGCCTCTAAAGAGCCGTCCATCATTACGGAACTAAAGCCGCTTTGTATGGAGCGCAAACAGACGGCCGGTTCGCCGCCATGATCTTGATGCATGACAATGGGAATATGTGGGTATGCTTCTACCGCGGCGGAAATCAAGTGACGCAAAAACGGTTCGCCCGCATAAGAACGCGCACCGGCAGAACCTTGCATAATGACTGGACTATTAGTTGCATCGGCTGCTTGCATAATGGCATGGACTTGTTCCATATTGTTGACGTTAAACGCGGGCAGTCCGTAACCGTTTTCGGCGGCATGATCGAGCAATTGACGCATAGAAATAAGCATAAAGTTTTCCTCTAAATGGTAGGTAAGTGATTAAATAAGTGTGTTTGGGTATCGGTTGCTGGTTGGTAGCACCTTAATTAAATAAATGCTCCGTCGCCAACGTGGACGATTTTCATTAAATTCGTTCCGCCGGAAATGCCTTTTAAGTCGCCCTTAGTAACAATGACTAAATCGCCTTCGCTAATGGCTCCGAGCCGGAGCAATTCATTGATCACAATTTGGTTGGCTTGTAAGGTGTCCATACCAGAGACATCTTCAAATTCAATCGGATAGACCCCTCGATACAAGGTCACTTTACTACAAGTACTGGCATTGCGCGATAAGGCAAAAATGGGTATGCCGGAATTAATGCGCGACATCCATAGGGCGGTTGAACCCGATTCGGTGAGTGCGGCAATTGCCGAGATGTTGAGATGGTTCGCGGTGTACATGGTTGCCATCGCTACCGCTTCATCAATGCGTCCAAATTTATTGGCTATGCGATGATCCGATATCCGTACCATGGGCTGTTTTTCGGCTTGGCTGCATACCTGATCCATGACCTTAATCACTTTGTCGGGATATTTTCCGACCGCTGTTTCAGCAGATAGCATCACGGCATCGGTGCCATCAAACACGGCATTGGCGACATCAGAGACTTCAGCACGGGTAGGAATCGGACTTTCTATCATGGATTCCATCATTTGGGTTGCCGTAATCACGATTTTGTTTAAGTCTCGCGCTTTTTTAATGAGCATCTTTTGCGCGGGCGGTAAATTGGCATCCCCGATTTCTACGCCTAAATCGCCGCGTGCTACCATGATGGCATCTGAGGCTTTAATAATTTCTTCGTGGTTAGTGAGTGCTTCGGCGCGTTCTATTTTAGCAATAATTCCGCCTTTGCCTCCGGCAGCCTGTAACAATTGACGGGCTTCATGAATATCTTGGGCGGTGCTGGGAAATGATACTGCTAAATAGTCTACCTGCATAGCGGCGGCACTGGCAATATCGGCACGATCTTTATGAGTTAATGCCCCGGCTGAGAGTCCGCCTCCTTGGCGATTAATGCCTTTACCATTGGACAATCGGCCTCCGATGACAACTTCACAACCGATTTGGGTCTCAACCACTTCTTTGACTTCTAAAATGATTCGTCCATCATCAAGCAACAACGTGTCACCGCGCCGCACATCGTTGGGCAATTGTTTATAGGTAATGCCAACATATTCTTGATTGCCAATATCACTAGGGTAGGCGGCATCAAGGATAAAACGCGCTCCTTCTTTTAGGGTGACTTGCCCTTCGCTAAAACGTTCAATACGAATTTTTGGGCCTTGCAAATCAGCAATAACGCCAACGGATCGTCCGTGACCGCCGGCACACCGACGCATCGCCTCCAGTCGCCGCCCATGTTCTTCAGCGGTTTCATGAGAAAAGTTTAGGCGCACGACATCAACGCCGGCTCGGACAATTTGATCCAACATTTTGGGGTCATCAGTAGATGGCCCCAAGGTGGCGATGATTTTGGTTCTTCTGAGCATGTGACTCGCATTTTCCAAGTACTGGACAATTGAAGTTGGTTTCGGGAATTCGTTCTGGTGTACGAAATGATTCTAAACGGAGTGCATTCCCAATAAGCCAGACGTTGTCATTTGAAGTTAAGGAGAAATCTTGGTTGGTTGTCGATACCTTAAGTTTTCTCCGAAAGTAGGGAAAGGTTTTCGTTCCGGCTCTCACTCGTTATGCCCTGGTACTTATTGTCCACGTTCTTCAAGAATAGCGACGGCCGGCAATTTTTTGCCTTCTAAAAATTCCAAGAAGGCTCCGCCACCGGTTGATATATATGAAACTTTATCGGCCACCCCATATTTATCTACAGCAGCCAACGTGTCGCCACCTCCGGCAATCGAAAACGCGCTACTTTCAGCAATCGCTTCTGACATCGCTTTGGTACCGGCACCAAATTGGTCATATTCAAATACACCCACTGGGCCATTCCAAACGATTGTTCCGGCCGTTTTTAGGATTTCAGCAAATTTGGCGGAAGTTTGGGGGCCAACATCGTAAATCATTTCATTATCAGCCACTTCCGTCACGGGTTTTAATGTGGCCGGCGCATCGGCTTGTTCAAAAGGATTGGCCGTGCTAACGACTACATCGCTAGGCTGCGGAATCTCGCCGCCCCGTGATTGTGCGGCGGCGGAGAGCCTTTTGGCTTCTTCCGTTAAATCAGCCTCATACAAGGATTTTCCAACATTGTGTCCGGCTGAGGCAATAAAAGTATTGGCAATGCCGCCTCCAACAATCAATTGATCGACGATTTTAGATAAAGATTCTAGCACGGTCAATTTGGTGGAGACTTTGGAACCGCCTACGATGGCAACCATTGGACGTGCTGGATTATCCAAGGCTTTGCCCAAGGCTTCTAATTCGCCCGCCAATAAGGGGCCGGCACAAGCGATGGGCGCATATTTGGCAACGCCGTGGGTGGACGCTTGGGCGCGATGCGCGGTGCCAAAGGCATCCATGACATAAATGTCACATAAGGCGGCCATTTTTTTGGACAGTTCATCATCATTCTTTTTTTCGCCCTTATTGAAGCGTACATTTTCACACAGTACCACTTCACCGGCAGCCATTTCTATCCCGTCTAACCAATCTTTGACTAATTTGACGGGCTTGCCAAGTAATTTTTCCAAATGTTCGGCAACGGGTGCCATAGAGGCTTTGCTATCAAATTCCCCTTCTTTTGGGCGACCTAAGTGAGACATTAACATGACTTTGGCACCGGCATCAATGGCTTGCTTGATGGTGGGCAGGGAAGCTTGAATACGAACATCGCTGGAAACTTTGCCATCTTTTAATGGCACATTCAAATCTTCTCGAATGAGGACTCGTTTGCCGGCCAGATCCAAATCGGTCATTTTGATAATGGGCATATTAACATTTCCTTGGTTTTTTTGACTGTTTAGAGGTTTGTTCTGAAAGGAAAAAAATCAACTGGCTGATTTAAAAAAATTTTTGGGTTTTCATTCGGGTAATATTGTAGATATTATCTATAAATCAATCAGTTACTCTTACTTAAAAACGCCAAACCCACCAAAAAGGGTTTTGGTTATGTTTAAGGGGTAAGCTCCCTGGGGTGAGAAACCCTCTCTCACCTTTCGATCTGAAACTCAAACCGATTTTGAGGCTAATCAAGTCTAAGTTTTAAATTAATAATACTCTCAATAATTATTGTCTGTCAAGATTTCATTGATTTTCTTGGCTTTAATTTGGTGGTTTTGGTGTTTAATACTAACTGTTTTTACGGATTTGTTTGTTAAATCTACTGGTAACGTTCTTATGTTCGGTTTTTATAACCGTCAACTTAAACCTTTAAAATTATTAAGGCTTTTTATTCTGAAAATCCTCAAATTCTGAAAATCCTGATTCCGACATTTTTTTATACTCAGCACCGTTTAACGGTGTTGAGTATAACATATTTGATGCCAAACCGGCGGGGTTTATCTTGCGTCGTTTGAGACGAAGTTTCAAAAAAAACGGTCAGTTTTTAACTGTTTCAATTCAAGTTTTTTGAATAAACATTTGAACCTTGAAAATGATTTATCGATCAATCTATCGGTTTTCAGATCAATCATTTCACGAAGGGCTGACACGCGGTAAAGCCCCTACTTAGATGCTATGTGATCGAACCGGTACTTATTTGATTTTGGCTTCTTTATATTCTACATGTTTACGTACTACCGGGTCATATTTTTTTAACACCAATTTGTCGGGCGATTTACGTTTATTCTTGGTTGTGGTATAGAAATGACCGGTTTTTGCTGACGAGACTAATCTAATTTTATCGCGCATAAAAAACTCCTTGGATTGGTTTGAAGGTGAACAGATTTTAATTTCCAATTTCAAATATTGATTTTTCTGACTTATAGTATTCCAGATAAATACGTTGGTCTATGCTACTAATAAAATCAATAAGTTATCGGACACTTGGGCAATTTTTTATCGAATACTATAGCAAATAATAAAAAACTTTGGTAGCCCCTAATTAAAACAAAGATTATAGATGCAAATTAAAAGTTAAAAACATCAACAGCTTTGAACCTAAAAATGGCAATTAACCCAGCTTTTATACGATTAATCAATGACTTAATAGGGTTTTTAGGTAACCGGATATGAATAGAAAATTAAAGAAAATATTTTTAGTTATACAGATAAATCAACTATTTAAGTTTTTTTAGTGAGTCCTGACTGTCTGCCATTTTTAGGTAATACAGTTGTCCGTAAATAAGGATTTTGCTAATTTAAATCGTTGTTTTTATTACAATTATAGATGTTAAGACCAATATGGAATTTATTTATCGATCAAACTATAGTTAAATTAACCAAACCCTTATCGTTACGGACGGGGCTACAAACCCTGTCCAGCCCCAAACTCAATAGTATTGGATAACCAACAAGTTTTTTTCAATTATAAAAAATTGTTAAAAAAACGCCTGATCACTAGACCCGGTTGATATTTAAATTAATGTTTTATAACTTATTGATAAATAACACTGTTTTGGCAAATGTCAACCGAACCTAGAAGTTTTAACATTTGAAAGCCGATCACTCAAAAAATTGGATTTTTGAAGATATTTCCGCGCATACTGCCAGCTTGCTTGGGAAGTTCTAAGCAGATTTCTGCCCCTGCTCCTGCCCCTGCTGAGCCATTTCTTCACGCACCATATTCATGTCTAATTCTTGTGCTTTTCCGATGATATCAATAAGAGCTTGTTTTGGCAAAGCACCTGCCTGTGAGAAAATAATGATTTGTTCTTTGAAAATCATCAGGGTAGGAATGGAACGGATTTGAAAAGTTTTCGCTAACCCTTGTTCTTCTTCCGTATTCACCTTGGCAAACACCACTTCCTGATAGCTCTCGGAGGTTTCTTCAAAAACCGGTGCGAAGGTACGGCATGGACCACACCAAGGTGCCCAAAAATCCACCACGATTATGTTGTTGTCATTGATCGTTTGCTCAAAATTGTCTTGTGTTAATTTAACTGTTGCCACGCTGTTTCCTCGGATTAAGTGTAATAAATAAAAAATATCAAATTCGCTTAATAAAATGATAACCGCTTTAATTTATATCATATTGATAAATAAAGGATTGTCGTATTTAAGCCGATTGAATGCTCTATTGATGATAGGTTTTTCCGGCTAATTTTATCCAAATGGCTGCTTAAATCGCCTCAAAACAATTACGAAATAGGCTAAAAAGCGGTTGATTTGTTGGCCGTTTTTTGATAACGCGCACTTGAAAATCAATAATTTATTTCGTCTATCTAGTCGTAAGAGATTGTTTTATAGTATTGGTTCAAGAGCCAAAAGAGGTTGCTAAAGTTATATCTAAAAATGGCTATTAATTTAGATTTTATATGATTAATCAATTGGTTAAGATGGTTTTTTGGTTATCTTATGATGATTGAAAGTTGAACTCTGATCAGATGAATAATACCAATAAAATTAAATAGTTAAGTTGCTTATGGAACGTCCGTTATTTGGGTTAACAAATTGAATTTTAACGATTATTTAAACCTAAATTGAGCGATTCCATCTCATCAGAGCCTCTTGCAAAATTCTTTTTCAGGCTGCCGCTTCAAAAAACGGTCGTTTAAAAAACTTTCTGAAAGTTGTCCCAGGTTTCGCCCTCATAGTTAGACACAAGTATTTAAGTAATTGAAATCAATAAATATTTCGTAGGGGGCCGGTAGAGTCACTGCCATTGAGTTAAGGGCAACCATAAAGGATTGCCCCTACGTAATTCATTGATTTTGTAGGGGTAATCCCTTGTGGTTACCCCAATTAAAATCCTTAATTCAATGGCATTGGGCCGGTAGATCGGTAGCGAAACTCACCAAATCTTTGATGATGGTGGGTGCTTTGAGTTCTGCCCCCCACATTTTAATGACATTTTGACTTATGTATCACGATGAGGGTGAAACCTGGGAAAAGTGAATAGCCCTGGGCGGAATTTTGGGAAAGATCTTTACAAAAAAACTCATCAATCATGACTTTTTATAATTTCAAAAAAGATTAAAAGCCGGGTTTTCAAATTTTCACTGATTTCAAATACACTCGGTATAATTATGACACACTTTGAACAATAATGCTCAACGATGTTTCCCTTTTTTAAAAGCCAAGGTTTTACGTTGCTTGAATTGTTAGTGGCATTGGCTATATTCGCCGTGATTGCGGTGATGGCTTACAGTGGTTTAAACACTGTTCTGAGCGCACGTATACAAACTGATCAGTATGCAACCCAACTGGCACGCCTCCAAATGGCCTTGACATGGTTAGGGCGCGATATTGAACAACACATTGGACGGCCTATTCGTGATCAATATGGTGATCCGCAATTAACTTTACAAGGAACAATTTCACAAGTCCAATTGACTCGTGCTGGTTGGCGCAATCCAGCACAACAAAAACGTAGTTCATTACAACGAGTGGCTTATCATCTTGAGGAGAAGACGCTGATGCGTTCCTATTGGTGGGTACTTGATCAGGCTCAAGACGCTCGTCCCATCAGAATGGATTTATTAAATGAGGTGGATGAAATCAAGTTACGTTATTTAGATGAGCGTTTACGCTGGCATGAACAATGGCCCCCAGTGGATTTGTTAGACACTGCCCCTAGTCAAGATACCGCGCTCAAAGCGATTGAAGTGACATTGAATGTTGTTGGGTGGGGGCACATTATCCGCTTATTCAGAGTGCCAGGCGGCTAATCAGTTATGAGTCAAGCAATTAATTCAATATTTAAAGTTTCCGTATAAATACAAAAGCAAACGGGTAGTTAGTTTTTGCGGTAGAAAAATGCTATATAGCATTTTTCTATTTGGCTAAATACAAAGCAAACAAATCTTTTGTCAATGAACCATTAACCATTATACCGATTGAACTTAATTTTTCCTCAAGCCATGCGTAAGGTAGCCTGGAACGAATGAGCGAAATCGGTATAGTGTTTATTAACCATTAATCGCCTGGTGGACAAACTGGAAGAGCAAATGAAAACCTTCCTCTCTCAACAAGGAGTTGCTTTAATTACGGCATTATTAGTTGTTGCATTGGCCACTCTCGCGGCGGTAGCGATGACTGCGCGACAACAATTAGATATTCGTCGCACCGCCAATATCCTAAATGGTGAACAAGCCTATATGTATGCGTTGGGCGGAGAAAGTTGGGTCAAACGAATTTTGCAGCGCGATATTCAACAGAATAGTATTGATAGTTTCAAGGACGTATGGGCAACCCCCCTGCCGCCGTTGCCTATCCCAGGCGGCACTCTCCAAGGACAGGTTGAAGATTTATCGGGGCGTTTTAATGTCAACAACTTAGTTAAAGAAGGCGAAGCAAGCCTTGAAGATGTTGTGCTTTTTGAACGTTTACTCCGTGTTTTGGAATTATCCACGACGCTGGCTCAGGTGGTCGTGGATTGGATAGATAGCGACATGGAGACGCAAATTCCTGATGGTGCCGAAGATAATAGTTATTTGACTAAAACGCCCGCCTATCGGACTTCAAACACTTTATTGAGTAGCCCGACTGAACTCCGTTTACTCGCTGGTTTCGACAATGACAGTTATCAAAAATTGTTGCCTTATGTTAATACCTTGCCCACCCGTACTCTGATTAATGTTAACACTGCGCCATTGCCGGTTTTGATGACACTGGCTGAAGGCTTGAGTGAAACGGATGCCGCTGTGTTAATAACTGACAGAGAAAAAAAACCTTTTGAGTCGGTCCAAGATTTTCTCGTTCATGATGCGTTGGCTGGGTTAGACGTTGATGCTAAGAATATTTCTGTGTCAAGTAACTACTTTCTGTTGACGGTGCAAGTTCAAATTGTTCGGGCAAGAGTGCAATTAAGTAGTGTGCTGCACCGGTTGCCGGATAAGGTTAGAGTCGTTGCGCGTAGTCAAGGCGCGTTTAGGTAAGTCATTGTACCTTGTCAATATTCACACGATATGGCATTGATGCGGCAAATGCTATATCCTATAATCCTAACCAACCATTTAAGCGTGTGTGCGCTTCTTCAACACCAACTCGTTTTAAAGCCGAAAACAATTGTACACTCATCTCCCCAGGTAAAGTCGTCAAATGTTTACGCACTTGCTGTAATGCAGCACTACCTTTGCCGCGACCGAGTTTATCGGCTTTGGTGAGTAATATATGTACGGGCATATTGGAACTGCTGCACCAATTGAGCATTTTTTGATCAAATTCCATCAGTGGATGGCGTACATCCATCATCAATATCAAACCTCGTAAACTTTGGCGGGTCAGTAAATAGCGTTCTAAGGTCTGCTGCCAGTGCTGTTTGACAGCCAATGGCACTTTGGCAAAGCCATAACCTGGCAAATCGACTAAATAGCGATTTTCATTGGGTTCTAAGGGAAGCTTAAAAAAAATAATTTGCTGAGTGCGCCCTGGCGTTTTACTGGTGCGTGCTAACGCCTTTTGCCCAGTAATGGCGTTGATAGCGCTCGATTTTCCGGCGTTAGAGCGTCCGGCAAAAGCCGCTTCAAATCCGGTATCTTCCGGTAGTTGGGCAATGTTATGGGCGCTTTGGAAATAATCGGCTTGTTGGTAAATAGCGGCAGATTTCATCAGGTTGGACTCGTATTAATGGTTAATGGTTAATGATAAGCTAATAGTCGTTTATCTTTAATTATACTGAATAAGATCATCATTTTAATTTGTTATAGCGTTTCCCAATTTGGTTAAGGCAACTCGCAAAAAATAATCTACCAGGGTAACCATAACGGATTGGGGGCAACCATAAAGGATTGCCCCTACGGTCATTGATTCGTAGGGGTAATCCGTTGATCCAACCCCAATCCGTTGCTCCAACCCCAATCCGTTGCTCCAGCCCCGGATGGGTATTTTATTTTTGGCGAGTTACCTAAGTACAAAAAAAACCAGGGATGGTGGGGCTGCTAAGCGATAAAGATCGATTCATTAACGTCAATCTCGGCGCTTAGCAATCCCACCCTACAAGACTCATTGATAATTCAGGTAAATTGTTGTACTTCATTCAATCGGGAAACGCTATATTGAGGTTAAAAAATTGTTCAAATTTTGAAAAGTTTTGTTCCAGTGCTGAGTAGACTTTTTGGATGGACGACCGCTCGGCCACTTTTTTTGGATTCCCGACAAGACGGCCACTTTTTTGGATTCCCGACTGCTCGGCCACTTTTTGGATTCCCGACAAGACGGCTATACTGAATAAGATATTTATCTTAACTTTTTCTTGAGGTTATAAAACTGGGTGTTAAATATAAGCTGAATATCTGACTGATTTTCTAAAAGTAGTACAACGGATACTCGAAAGAAACAAATAACTGGAGTCCAAGATTTATCTTGGACAGCCCAAACTAAAGTTAGTTCTGTAGGGAGGGAGCCGCGTTATTTTTTAAATAACAAACGCCAAAATCAATAACACGCTTACCAAGGTATGAAGCAAAATCGTCTTTTTGATAGCTGGAATTAACGCCGTCGGTTTATCGTGACAGGCATACAAGGTTTTTATGGCAACCAAGCCTAGCGGTAATGCGAATAAACTGATTAGGCTCAATAAAGGTAAACGGTTAGATATCACGCCTAAAATGATGGCCATAAAACTTAGCCCTATCAAGAGTACATAAAGTGAGCGAGCGGTTGTTGGTTTTAAGCGAACCACTAAAGTCTTTTTACCGGCTTGTTTATCAGCGGCATAGTCTGGAAATTCATTAATATATAAAATAGCGGCGACTAAACCGCTGAGTGGTAGCGCGGCTACGACAGCTGTTAGACTGAAGTCGGTCGCTTGTACATAATAAGCGCCCAAGACAGCCAACACGCCAAAGTTTAAGCCAACTAACACTTCACCTAAGCCGCGGCTCTGAAATGAAAACGGTGGTGCGGAGTAACAAAAACCAGATAACACGCCTATCAATCCTATCCATAGCAGCGGCAAGCCTCGCGCCCAAACTAAAAACAGTCCAATGCTTACCGCCATGAGTAGTAATAAGAAACCAAAATAATAAGTCTCATTGGCGGTTAAAATTCCTTTTTGAATAAAACGACTCCCTCCGGCAAATGGGGTGAGTGGTGTTTGATTCAAGTCATCGGTTTGATTCTGATGATCGAAATAATCGTTGAGTACGTTGATTCCAGCATGAGTTAAAATGCCGGCTAATAGCGATAAACTCAAATAGAGTGGCAAAAAGACACCTTGCGAGTGCCATGCGATAGCTGTACCTAATAAAATTGGCAAAATAATGACGGTGAAAAATTGTGGACGGGTTGCCATTATCCAAGTGATGAGTGTTTTTGGTGTCATTTTTGTATTTATACTGCCTTCAAGTGAAGTAGTCATGTATAGTTTTTCAGATAAATAATTTCAAAACAGCCAACGGCTAAAGCCGTTGTCTGAAAGCTCAAGTCCCCTTAAGGGGACTAAATAATTATCTGAATATCTATAGCAACGTCCGGTTAAAAAATATGTCATGTATCTACTTTATAAGCAACTGAGTTAGTATTTCTTTTGAATGCTAATTGGTATTAGAAATAAATTAACGAGTGGTGTACTCTTTCGTTCCCGGCGAACCTTGCACAAGCGAGGTATAGCGTTCTGCCGTTATCCTTAATATTCAATGAGTCATAAAAAACGGATAGGTGGTAAGGAGTCAAGTTGAACTACTCTTATTTATTGAAGATGTTATTATCAAATATAATCAACTTACAGTAATTAGGCAGCCATAAGTTATTGTTTTCATATAATGGCTCAATCGTTTTACTGGCACTTCAGATTTCAAATATTAATCTAGGTAATCCTTAAATCTGTGTAATCATGTTCGCCTTTCATGAGTTTTGCAATAGGCTCCATATTATATCAATTTCGATCTATTGGACAAGCATTTTTGATTTGGCTTTCTATTTTGTGCTTGGGCATAGCCTTCTTTCGTCCTTTGAGCCTGACTTCATCGGTGTAAATATCATCTACAGTCGCGTCCAAAATATTCAGCCATATTTTTCGTTGATATGGCGTGATTGCCGGCTGATCTACGGCATCTGGAAAAAGTTTACTCATTTCTTTGTCGTACACCACATCAATGGCTTGACAAACCAATTTCCACCAAATTTTTGGTGACTGATAATGGCCTTTGATAAACCGGTAATCTGCTATCCCTTTTGCAGAAATATTGGCCCTACTAGGCTGGTTTGATTGAACTGTTGATGTGACAGAGAGATTGGCTGGACAGATTTGTCCGCCACCTTTCCAATTGGCTAATATTTTACGCACGTAACGTTTGGTCTCTCTAAAACGAGGACATTTCCCATTAATAATTCGATGAGGCCCAGCATTATACGCACAGAGTGCCAGTTTTTCCGAGCCAAATTGTTTCAACTGTTCACTAAAATAATACACCCCGCAGTCAATATTTTTTGACGGCTCATATAATTCATCCTTTGTAAGCCCACAAGCTTCTTTACCGGTGTTGGGCATGATTTGCATCAAACCTATGGCACCTTTTGGGGAAACCGCATTTTGATTCCAGTCGCTTTCTTGTTCAATGATGGCACAAGCTAACGACACATCAATATGGTAACGGTTGGCTGCTTTTCGTACTAATCCATCAAGAGTAGTGTCACTTTTAGAAGGGGTCGAATCGGGAATGGATAATTGACGAGATAATAAAGAGGAATCGCAAACCGCATTGGGTCTCAAAAAACGTGAATTAACCCAGCCGATAGTGCCGTTATAATTGATTTTGACCCAATTTTGGTGCGACTTATTTAAGTAAGCGACACATTTTCCATTTGGTGGTATTTCACCAACTTTTCGACTGCGATAATGGTATGATTGGCGGATATTAAGGACATCATCATGAGCAACCTGCACGACATCGTAGTATTTGGTCACCAAACTATGTCCACATTGCTGAGTTTTTTGCAGATAGCGTGAGTTGACCCAACCAGTCATACCGTTATAACGGATTTTTACCCATTTTTGGCCGGCATTATTCCAATGCGAGCGATTCAAATACGCAACACATTTTGCATTTGGTGGTATTTTACCGACTTTTCGACTGCGATGGCGATATGATCGACGTATATTTAACACATCATCTGAACGAACATTGATGACTTTATAATATTCAACTCCACTATGAGTCGTATCGCCGCTATACGAACAAATGGGCAACAAGAATAGACAACTTAACAGAACGAATACGTTTTTCATTCCGCCTCCTAATGTCATGACAAATGAAAAGATGAGAAGTTAAAGAAATCCGATTGGTTGAAAAAATTTCGTTGAATTTTATACAGTTTACTCAAATATATCACTTTGATAAACAAAATTATGGGTTTCTTTTCACCGTTCTCCAAAATGCTCAATTGCAAAGGCCATGATGTCGAAACGATTGATTCAACTTCGACCTTTGGGACAACCTTGTATGATTTTGTTTGTTATTCTCGTTTTGGACCACCCATCAGAACCTTTGAGCCTGAGTTCATCTATGTGAATATCATTAACAGTCGTATTCAAAATTTTATCCCAAAGTCTCCGTTGATAGGGCGCTATGGCTGGTTGACCTATTGTACCTATTTCTTTGTCGTATACCACATCAATGGCTTGACAAACTAATTTCCACCACTGAGAATATGTATAATTACCATTGATAAACCAATTATCTGCTATCGTTTTGGCCGATTTGGCAGAGACAACGACTCGACTGGTTTTTCCTTTTCGAGTTTGTCGAACTTCACGAGACTCTTTTGGACAAGCCGCGAGTATATTTCTTTTTATTTTGGTTCGAGATAATCTCGAATTATCATTGTGAATGTCATTAGCAGTAGCCCGAAGCACCTTTTTCCAAACGTTTAATTGACGCTGAGTTGTTGCCGACTTACCAACGGCGGTTGGATCGATTTGTTCCATTTTACGGTCATACACAAAATCAATCGCTTCACAGACTAAACGCCACCAAACTGGAGGGCGACCACCTTTATACCAGCTATCGGCTATTCTTTTGGCTGAATCTGGAAAATATGGGATAGGATTAATTTTTCCGTTACCCCAAATAGCAATAACTTTGCGTATGTACCTTCTTGTCTCTTTGATTCGATTACAACGTTTTAAGCCTTTATTAGCATTTCCAGGTCCAGCGTTATAGGCACACAATGCCAGTTTGACATTTCCACCAAAATCCTTCAACTGCCGACTGAAATAGCGTACCCCACAGTCCAGGTTTTGGTAAGGATTATATAACTGTTTTTTAGTTAAGCCACAAAATCCTTTACCCGTTTTAGGCATAATTTGCATAATCCCGATTGCACCGGCGGAAGAAACAACACTTGTTTGCCAGCCACTTTCCTGCTGGATGATGGCAAAGATTAACTTTTCCTCAACGCGGTAACGGTTTGCCGCTTCTCGTGCCATTTTTTTCAAATAGTTGGGGCTATTATTTTGAGCATAAACACTAGAAACTGAAGCGAGATTAACCGTTAAAATTGACGCGACTGAAACAAGCAGCGTCTGGATTTTTATCATGTTTTAGTTCTCCAATTATCAAAATCTTTGTGGCAAGCTACGGCTTGCACTCCGGTCACCGTTTAGGCAGTTAGGATAAATGAATTTACTCTTGTTGCATTGAATTTTCTGGCAGCGTGAGACGCTTTTTAAGCATAGGGCGGCAACAGTCTTCTAAAACCATGCCCTAACACAATTATCATAAAAATAACATTGCGTAACAAAATAGCTATTATAGAAACTGGCAACGTTTGTTGTGTTTTATTATTATAACAAACGGTATTTAACCGTTGGCCTAATTTTTCCATCCATTTGATATTTTTTGGAAATTCCGATAAATTATCCAACCAGGGTTTAGGAATACCTTGTTTGCCTACCCTTGCACCGATAATTCCGCCGACAATGGCAGCCGTTGTGTCAGTATCACCTCCACAGCGGATGATATCAATAATGGCCGTTTGATAATCATCTTGATTGGTTAACCAAGCATGAATGACGATGGGGACGGTATGATAAATATAGCCACTGATACCGTTTTTGAGTTCCAAGGTTTCGGCAAATTCCGCCGTTGATTGTGCTGATGAAACACTGTCAACTGTTTTATTCATCAGAGCGACGAACTCTTCAGCCGATTCTGCTTTGAGCAACGGTTCTAGTTGTTCTAAAAAATCGTTCGGAGAAATGGGTTTATTGAGACTGGACTGATAGGCAGCCAGTGCGACCGCTAAGGCACCCCATTCAGCTTTCGGATCGGTATGAGTGATTTGCGTTGAAGCGTTAACTAATTGACGGAACTTTTTGACATCATGCCCATAGCATACGCCAATAATAGGGCTTCTCATCGCTGGGGCATTACCGGCCGAAAATACCCCGCTGTTGTCTGGTGAAAAGCCTAGCCATAATTTTAAAATGGCTCTTAAAGTGGCAAATCCAATGCCGGCTGGTAAACCAAGTAACCAAAATCGCAACTTCCAAGCCAAACGGTTTTGGAACTGTTCAACGTCACCTTGAGAAGCGATCAGAGATTGTGCCACCAAACCGGTATGCTCGGTATCATCCGACACCATGCCTTTGCCAAAAAAGAAATGGTATTGATTCAGTTCCGGATAAAGTTTAACTAAGCGTTGTTTGGACAAGCCTTCATAACTTAAGCCCATCGCGTCGCCGACAGCTGTGCCTAGTAAACAACCAATAATGGCTTTTTCTTTAGATTGGTTTTTCATTGCTGTTCTTGTGCAAAGTGGTTATAGATGTTCAGATAAATGTCGGTATGCCCCTACGATACGTGACATAAATAGATGATCAACGGTGCAAGTCTCGCGTGTTCGCTCAATTTGAGTGAAATGAGTTTTCGGCATCTATATATCTAACTGACCAAACCGGTTAACAATAGAAGCCGATAGTAGGCAATTGAGCTATACTGACTAGCGGATAGAACTTGAGGTTGGCAGTGATATCTGGTAAGGCACTCGTTAAAACACTAATAAAAAGCCAATAAAAAAGGGACTGTTGTCCCTTTCTTTTATGGAGCCAGGCGTTGAGTTAGTTATCGTGAACCGCTTTCATGCTTAAACGAATTCGCCCTTGTTTGTCTACATCAAGTACTTTAACTTGGACTGTTTCGCCTATTTTTAATTTGTCCGTCACTTTCTCAACCCGTTCATGGGAAATTTGCGAGATGTGAACTAAGCCATCTCTGCCCGGCGGCATCGTCACAAAGGCACCGAAATCCATTAATTTTACCACTTTACCTTCATAAACTTTGCCAATTTCAACTTCAGAGGTAATAAATTCAATTTGACGACGCGCTTCTTCTGCTGCCATCAAATCGACGGAAGCAATTTTTATCACGCCTTCGTCATTAATGTCTACTGTTGCTCCAGTTTCTTCGGTAATTGCGCGAATGGTGGTACCGCCCTTGCCAATCACATCGCGGATTTTGTCGGGTTTAATCTGGAAGGTGATGATGCGTGGCGCATGTTTTGACATTTCACTACGGGGTTTAGCTAATGCTTCATGCATGACGCTTAAAATATGTAATCGGCCTTCTTGGGCTTGTGCGATGGCCGTTTCCATGATTTCACTCGTGATGCCTTCAATCTTGATGTCCATTTGCAATGCGGTCACACCTTGGGTGGTGCCGGCCACTTTAAAGTCCATGTCGCCAAGATGATCTTCATCGCCCATAATGTCAGAAAGTACGACAAATTGGTCACCCTCTTTGATGAGTCCCATGGCAATGCCGGCAACGGGTGCTTTAATTGGGACGGCGGCATCCATCAGGGCAAGGCTGGAGCCACAGACGGTAGCCATTGAACTTGAGCCGTTGGATTCGGTAATTTCTGACACTAAGCGCACCGAGTATGGAAAATCTTCGGTCGAAGGCATCACTGCTTGGATACCGCGCCGTGCTAAGCGTCCATGCCCTATTTCACGGCGTTTTGGTGAGCCTACTCGTCCCATTTCGCCAACGCAGTAGGGTGGGAAGTTGTAGTGCAGGAGAAAACCTTCTTTGTATTCACCTTCCAGCGCGTCAATGATTTGGGCATCGCGCTCGGTGCCTAAGGTAGTAATCACTAAGGCTTGTGTTTCTCCGCGTGTGAATAGGGCCGAACCATGGGTGCGGGGCAACAGGCTGGTACGAATGATAATGGGGCGCACGGTACGAGTATCTCGTCCATCAATGCGGGGCTTGCCGGCAAGAATGTTTCCCCGCACAATCTCTTTTTCAAGTTTTTCGATGACTTGAATGATTTTCTTTTCAGTCCATTCTTCGGTTTCTAGGCTAGACAGTTGGGTGGCAATGTCTTGCCGAAATGTTTCCAGAGTGTCGCGGCGAACGAGTTTATCTTTAATCTGGTACACTTCCAGTATGCGTTGTTCGGCTAATTCGGCGACTTGCTGAGTGAGTTTTTCGTCTACTGGTTTAGGCTGCCAATCCCAAACCGGTTTTGCAACCTCAGTGGCCAGTTCATGGATGGCATCAATAACCACTTGCATTTGTTGATGACCAAACAATACAGCGCCTAGCATAGTCTCTTCGCTGAGTTCCTTGGCTTCGGATTCAACCATCAAGACAGCCGTTTGGGTGCCGGCAACGACGAGATCTAAAGCCGAGTTATCCAGTTGTTTCAAGGAGGGATTGAGTACATATTCTCCGTTAATATAACCGACTCGTGCGGCTCCCAATGGGCCATGAAAGGGCAGGCCCGAAATAGCGAGGGCGGCTGAAGAGCCTAACAGGGCCGGAATATCTGGCTCTATTTCTGGGTCTAAAGAAATGACGGTGGCAATGACTTGTACTTCATTATAAAAACCGTCTGGGAAGAGTGGGCGCAGTGGACGATCAATTAGCCGTGAAGTGAGCGTTTCTTTTTCGCTAGGGCGCCCTTCGCGTTTGAAATAGCTGCCGGGTATTCGGCCAGCGGCATAGGTGCGTTCTTGATAATCGACGGTGAGTGGAAAAAAGTCTTTTTCTGGATGAGCTTGTTTAGCACCTACGACGGTGACTAAAACCAACGTCTCTCCCATGCTAACCATAACGGCACCGTCTGCTTGACGGGCGATTTCACCAGTTTCAAGGGTGACGCTGTGTTGACCGTATTGAAATGTCTTTTTGTGATAGCTCATATTGTAGTTATCAGTTATTTGAATTGTTCAGTTGTTGTTTCTAGAATCAGTTGGGTAGGGTACGTCCAACGCTGCTATTCGGAGTTTTAGAGCGTCGAGTGCCCGACAAAACTTATGATTATGTTCCGGTTTCCCAAGTTTATGGAATAAGTTGGGTCAATGCAATTCAATTATATTGCACACCGCCATTGTTAAGTGCTAAATCAAACAAAAATTTTAATTTTATTCTTCTCCTTTAGTCAAGTGGGTTTTAGAGGTCAATGCGATATCGTGTCGGGCAACCATAACGGATTGCCCCTACGGCATTGACCCGTCTACTATGTAAATGGTGAATAATGAATCAAACCAGCAGATTAATTTGAGAAAAAGTTATCGTTCTCCGATTGAACAAAATCGGATTTCTCAAATCTTGAGGGCAAATATAGCGTTTCCCGATTGCATTCAATACCAGGATTGGGGGCAACCATAAAGGATTGCCCCTACGGTCATTGATGATGTAGGGGCAATCCCTTGTGGTTGCCCTGGGTTAATAACTGGTTAATGGCGTAGCCCTAGTTTGGCAATCAATTTGTGATACCGATCCATATCGGTTCGTTTCAGGTAAGCAAGCAGCTTTCGCCGTTGGTTAACCATTCTGATTAAGCCGCGACGGGAATGATTGTCTTTTTTATTAGCTTTAAAATGTCCTGAAAGACTGGCGATGTTGGAAGTCAACAGGGCGACTTGTACTTCTGTTGACCCGGTATCGTTGTTAGAAAATTGATGTTCTTTAATTACTTGGGCTTTGGTTTCGGCACTTAACATGTTTTAATAAATGCTCCTTTTTAGAAACAAGAGTGGATTATACTGAGCGTTAGAACAATTTTTCAAGCTTTCATTAGAAGTTTTTTGACAAGAATTTCTCACACACTCACTGTATTTTGATATGGGGGGTATAAAGTATGGCTGTGTGTAGTATATTTTAGCATAAGAGCTATTGCTTTGGCCCTAAAATTCAAAAGGGTAAGCGCGATAAAAACTCTCTTTCTATGCACACACCTTACTGTTCCTAAAAAGTTAGACAAAGTTGGACATCTTTAGGTAATTCGCTCTCTGTTGATAACGTTGATTGTTGCAACTAGAGTCCTGGTTGAGCAGTCCCAACCGTTGTCGCTCAGTCCGTTCTAACAAAATGGATTTAACCTTTTGAAAAGGTGTCCAACGATCAATCTCCGGATCGTGAAGTCTTGCTAAAACG
>Ga0233403_10000327_pt1 | contig 22329 bp, 20 predicted proteins | sample Na_oxic_1_MG_FD_179866 | JGI IMG/M metagenome (GOLD analysis project Ga0233403, IMG submission 179866) | Seawater microbial communities from Saanich Inlet, British Columbia, Canada - Na_oxic_1_MG | ecosystem: Environmental > Aquatic > Marine > Inlet | place: Canada: British Columbia | collected...
AATGATCGTTTAAAGGGACAATTGATGTTTAACTTCATCTAAGCTAAACATTTTTTTTGTTTGCTGTTTGATCTTCTGAACATGAAGATAATCTAAGTAGTCTTGCAATTTTGACTCGTCAGATAACAAGTCCTTAACATTCAAATATTCTTGAAAGTTAATAACGGCAAACTTAGCCTCACCATTGTCACTGATAATTTGGACATTTTCTAACATTTATTCCTCCCTTTAATAAGCGTTTTTTCGTGGTAAGATGTCTATAATATCTATGATTTTAAGAACATCTTCTCGTTCAAAAAACACACGATAATATCCTACTCTCAAACGATATGAAATACCAAAGTTGACTAATTTTTTGACATTCGTTTTGGAAAAGGGATCTTCTGCTAACTTGTCAATATTAATCATAATCAATTGTTGATCCTTTTTAGGATATTTCTTTAAATTCTTGAGTGCAATATCTGTAAACTGCACTTCATACTGATTGCTCAAACTCATTCCTCCAATTTGATAAACATAAAAAACTAGAATCCCTTTGAACAAGAACTACAAGGATTGTATTTTAGAAAGGATTGACGGGAAACGGATTTTAACCCATCGTTTTGAACAAGATTTAAAGGATTGAAAGGATAAACAGGATAGATATCAATAATAATCCTGTGCATCCTAAAAATCCGTTAAATCCTGTTCAAACCTCCCCAGCAATCCCGCGCAGGATAGCATTAATAATCGCGGTATCTAAGCCGTAGAAGGCAATTGCTATATTTTTCCATTCTTTTTCAACAATTGGCTTTTTTAAATGGATTAATTAACTGCACGTCGATGTTTTGAATATCTTTGGTATTACGTGTTACTAATATGAAATCATAAGTTTTGGCTGTTGCTGCCAACAGTCCATCAATAACAGGTAATGGACGTATAGCGTTGAAATATCCCCAAGTTTCAGCAATGCGTTCATCAATAGGGATAATGCGTTCATGAAAGTTGTTTTGTACATTTTCTAACCAACATTCAAGATGATATGCAGATTGTGGATCACGTCGTCGAATATTTTCTATGCCACGGCGAATTTCACCTATAACTAATACACTGGTAAATAATTGAGATTGCTCTACGCTTTCAAACCAACTTTGTACATTTAAATCGCAACGTTCACCTTTACGCAATTCAGAAATAATGTTAGTGTCCAACAAGTATTTCAATATTTCGACCATAATCTTGCTCTCTTTCAAAATCGGTATCTTCACCAACATTTGGCATAGCCAATAATGCGGTTTTGAAATCAACGGAGGTATTTGGTAATACGGTTTGTTCTGATAAAATTGTCACCAACACTTTTTTAGGTGACATCAGTTTAAGGGTTTCAAGCAAATGTATTTTTCCATCAGTGTTTAAAACGGCTTCAATTGTTTGTAACATATTGTTTTCCTTAATTAAAATTACTTACTTTGAACAGGATTACACGGATTTAAAGATAAACAGGATTATAATCTGCTTTTTAATCCTGTCTATTCTCTAATTGTCTGAATCAGAATTTACGGAATTTGAGAATTTACAGAATAAAAACCCTTTAGTTTCAACACCATTCTGAAACGAAGTAACGAGCGAAGTGAGATCAAATTCTATCATTCTGCAAATTCTGATTCAGACAAAAAAATCCGTGAAATCCTGTTCAAACCTCCCCAGCAATCCCGCGCAGGATAGCATTAATAATTGCACCCTCTCTATAATCCAACGGCTCACACAATACCGCTTCATCTCGTTCGCCGTCTAAGATGTGTTGGATGGCAGCCACTAGATTATTGTCCATACCAATTTCTTTTTGGGCTGATTCTATCTCTTTCCTCACCTTATCATCATTCACAGCAGCAACCACCCCAGCAATCACCGGCTCATATTCCTGCAATTGATATCGTGCCCCCTGAAACCCCTGATACGCTTCCCGCGACTTGCGACGATATTCAGAAGCTTTAGCAGCATCGTTCTGTTTTTCGGCAATTTGTGCCAAGATGAGATAGATTTTCCAAATCTTAGCCGCAGCGGAGTCTAGTTTTTGCATAATAGCTAAAGCCTCTTCCGCTAATTGTCGTGCTTCTGGTAAGCGGTTGGGGTAATGGATTTGTAACAAGTCGGCGAGGTTGATAATCGTAATAGATACATCTACCATATTTCCTACCGCTTTTACACCCTCAATCGCCTTACGATACCAAGCCTCTGCCTCTTCAGGCTTGCCAGCAAGTCGAGTAACGTGGGCTAATTGACCCCAAGTCTTGGCAGCACCCGCCAGATCACCTTGAGACTCTCTAATTCGTGCGGATTCTCGGTTGGCTTGCTCCGCCGCGTCCCATTGCTCGGCTCTTTGATACACTTTGCCTAGGTCAAGATGAAGCTTGGCTTCTGAGTTTGGTTCATTCAGGCGGTGAAAAAACGCCAGTGTCTCAGTATAACATTGGGTAGCTTTTTGGAGGTTGCCTTGTTCGAGGGATAGGGTGCCAAGTTGTCTATCAAGCACAACTATATGACGAGCTTCACCTTGTTCTTTTGCAATAGTCAATGCAGATTCATAAGCTTTATTTGCGTCGTCATAATCACCCATATTCATCAGCACATTCGCTAAACCCGCCTCCAAATAACCCATCATCCGCTTCACTTCTTCAGACGGCTCCAACTGCTCTGCCACTGCCAAACCCTGACGACAGCATTCTGCGGCCTGTCCCATTTGTCCTTGATGTTGAAAGCATTCTTCTAACCTTATCAAAGTAGGGAGATGTTCATAACTTGCTTGTTCTCCCAAGCCTTTTAGCATTTTAGTAAACACTTGCGCTGCAGCCTGATATTGGCCAGAACGGAATAATTGCTCACCTTGATTGCTACAGGCATCAAAATCATCCAAGTGTTCAATCCGTAGTCTCAGGGCTTTGCTATCACTGTTGAGTCCGGATAAATCAAGAAACTGGTTTACATTCCTAACAAATTCTACCGCATAAGCTTTCTCCGCATCCAATGCCCCGTGAACCGCAAACAGTAAATTAGGTAATTCTCTCTGGATAATGGCACGGATTTCGTGGGGATTGTTTCTATATTCATCAAACAAAAAACCAAGCAGTTTATAATAACGCTGACTATGACGGGCTTGCAGTTGCGTCTGTTCTTCAAAATTGAGGCGTGTCCAGAGTGTTGGAGCCAAAGTGGGGTGAAACTTAAGGTAAGTTCTACCACCCGCAAGATGTTCCGCTTGAATTAAGCCCGTCACTTCTAAACCATCCCGTAGAGTGGCCCAAGTTGATTCATCGACACCTGCGGCTAATTCGGTTTGTAGGTGTTTGGTAATTTCTTCTTCTAGGTATTGACCAATCAATTGACCAAGATTATCTATCATTTGTTGTAATTGCTTTGTCTTTTCATCAGATAACACAAAATCTTCAGATAACTCTAAGCCTCGCACACGGGCAATTGCCTTTGGATCGCCACTTTGCATGGCTTCCAACAATTGTCTATATTTTGCAACATATAACACAAAATCTTCAGGTAACTCTAAACCTCGTGCACGATCAATTACACTTGGATCGCCACTTTGCATGGCTTCCAACAATTGTCTATATTTTGCAACTTCAGGATTTTCATCTACTTGACCCAATCCAGTCACACCAAGTAGCATTTCCTCCATCGCCCCACCCTGAAACACCCCCAACTTTGGCAACCACCGTTTAGCCTCTTCATCTATTTTATCCAACGACAAATTCAACGATGCCAATAACGGATTATCCGGCGTATCCACAAGAAACTTCTCCAACCGACTCCCCAACTCCTCTATCCCCCGAACCTTCAACTGCCCAGCTATCAAACCAATCGACAACGGATGACAATCAACTTGCTGAAAAAGTGTTAACACCGCCTCGCGTTTCGGCAATTCCACTTGGGGCGCGGGCAGTAATTTCAATAAACGTTGGAAATACTTCAGAGCATCGTCTTTTGCCAATCCCCCTAACGCTAACGACTGATGGATTAAACTGCCCTCAATGGGATAATCAGGATGGTGAAAATCCGGAGAGCGCGTCGTCAACAATACCCGACATTCACCAATCTCAGACCATTCTTTCGCCACTATCAATAATTCACTTAACGATTCTGTGGTTATAGCCTCCAAATTATCCAAAATCAGCAAAGTCGGTTGCTGCGCCAATGCCGCCGTCGCCGCTTGTGTATCCACTAAACTCTTATCCAAAACCGTCGCCAAGGTACTAATCGCCAAGCCAACAGCATCCACTCCCTGAAATGCGTCATAATCCACAAAGCACACTTTCTCAAATAAGCCCGTGCGGTACAACCAATAACCAATTTCAATGGCTAAATAAGTTTTCCCTTCTCCCCCAAAACCAGAAATGGTAAAGCGGCGCGTCTTGTATTGAACAAAAGCGCATTCAATGAACCATAATTCTTTAGTGCGCCCCCAAAAACCTGCCGCTTGCAAATAGCGTAAATTACCCCAATGCACCTCAGCCGGTTTTTCTACTTCAATAGGCTTCGTCAACAAAGGGGTATCTTCACCCGCTTGATACAATGCAGGTAAAAACCAATCATATAATTTCAGGGTAACGAGTTCTTGCCCCCGTTGCAATTCAATCCGATCTGGGTTTTGGTACAAATCACTCCGCGCATTATCCAGTGCCTCGCCTACGCCTTTGCTTTGCGTAAGATGTTGATAAAACGCCGAAAATAGCGCACGAGTCGCGTTGACATGCACCAAATGAGTCATAGCGATGACGCTCGGTACACCCGCATGAGTCAATTGCACCGCCACCGTACCCATTGGTTCTTCACTCTCCCCAATCGCCGCCGATTGACACGCGGATAGAATGACTAAAGGAATATTGGCAGACCCTAAAATCAAACCGAGTCCTTTAGCAGGCACGCGGTGTTCAGTCCAACTGCCTTGACGAGTAAAAAGCAAGTACCCCATTGATTCATTTGACTTAAAAACACCATGCCCATCAAAATGGAGAATGTCGATAGGCGGTTTCGTCTTATCTTTTAAACGCGCCCTCAAATTAGCTAAAGTCGCGGGGCGCAAAAACTCCACCTCAATAATCCGCCCAGTTTGATCTAAGGCATCCAAGACAGCTATTGGATCAGTACGTGGATCAATAAAGCTTGCGCCGTGTGGACGACTAACGACAAAGAGTAAATGTAAACGCCTTTTTGCAGTAAACTCTAAAGGTTTTTTTGCATTATCCAAATTGGCTAAACGACGACGGATCGAAATACGCGGTGCGTCATGAAACAAATAGTTATCATTAAAACGCAATAATTCCCATGGCAATGACAAAATCGCTGGCTGGCTGGCACTTATCGTCAATAAACGCCCCGCATTTTTTTTGTGATGGAATTGCTGAAAGAGTTTAGCCGCTTTATCATTATAACATACTGATTTTAATAAACTTTCTCCTAATATGGGCAATCGTTCCGCGATTTTATCAGCCCGTTTATCATCAACATCGGTGGTGTATAGATAAGCGTATACCTCTAAATACCAACGGATGTCTTTTTGATCTTCTGGCAAGACGGGAGATTGAAAATCCAATTTATCAGAATGTTGATCGTTAAAATGGATAATGACTTGATTTTCTGTGGGAAATTCTAGGTTGAGTTCTTGGGGCATAGAGCTTTCCTTAAAAAATGGTACAATAAATAAGTCGTGATTTTGGAGTCCAAAGCTTTAGCTTTGGAACCGTCCCTAAAGCTGAAGCTTTGGACTCCATTGAACCGTCCCTAAAGCTGAAGCTTTGGACTCCATTTCCATCTTGGAAAAAAAACAATGGTTCTTAGCCAGCTTAAATCCTATCTGATTAAAAATAAAAGAGCCACCCTGATGGATATGGCTCACTATTTTGATATGGCTCCTGATGCCGTGAAAGGTATGTTGGAACATTGGATACGCAAGTGCGTAGGACGCACCCTACAATTCTAACCCCAACGGGGTGAAACGTCAATAGCCATAGGTGAAACCTATGGAGTGATGGAATGATGGAATGATGGAAAACATTCAACTATGAATACAAGGTGTTTAATATTATGAAACAAGTCGCCTCTTTACGTTATGGTGTGATATTCAAAAAAGCGTTTTGTGTGCCGGAAATTTTTACCCGATTTGTGTATGATCTGCTTAACGTGGAACTTGAAATTGACACGGTTGAAACTGAAAAATCTTTTCCCTATCAGGTGGGACGAGTCGCCTCTCGATTTGATTTATTTGCCGAAGATAAAAAAAATCGGATTATTGTTGATATACAACACGCCCGTTATCGAGATCATTATGATCGATTTTTGCACTACCACTGTGCGGCATTATTAGAACAAATCATCAACGCTGAGAATTATCGCCCCGAACTCAAAGTATTTACGATTGTCGTATTAACTTCAGCGGATAGACACAAGAAAGATGTTAGTGTACTTGATTTTGATCCCAAAGATTTAGAAGGTAATCCATTGGGAGAAATTCCCCATAAAATTCTCTATATTTGTCCAAAATATATGAATGATAAGACCCCAAAACCTTATCAGGAATGGATGCGGGCGATACAAGATAGTTTGGATGAACAAGTGGAGGAAAACGATTACACAGTAGCTGAAGTTCGCAAAATGTTTGATTATATTGAAAAAGACTTAATTTCTCCCGAAGAACGGGCGAAAATGTTTGATGAATACGATGAAGAACAACTGAAACAGGATAAATTTAAGGAAGGCCTTAAAAAAGGTCGAAAAGAAGGCATTAAAGAAGGTGCTGAGAAAATTGCCAAAGAAATGTTGCGCGAAGGTATAGATATTGGTTTAATCAGTAAAATGACGGAGTTGCCTCAAGAAGTGATTACTCAATTGTCGTCTTGAAAATGGTTTCACTTGTTCCATGTGCCTGTAAATATTTATCGTTCCCAAACAATAACTACAGGGATTGCATATAAGAAAGGATTTTTAAAGACGGGATTTATATGCTAACTTATTGTTTTCATTAAAAATAGTACACACTTGTTCTCGTTCCCAAACTCCGTTTGGGAATGCCTTCATCGACGCTCCGCGTCGAACAATCTACTGCCAGAAATATGACTAAAAAGTAATGTCGGGTGGGTAGAGCAAACGTAGGCTGGGTAGAGGAACGAAACCCACCTTTTCATTCTTCTTCTCGCAACGCGGAGCGTTGCGTGAAGGCATTCCCAAACGGAGTTTGGGAACGAGGAACGTTGACAATTGAACGGTGATGGAAGTTATTTTTATTTCTCGTTCCCAAACTCCGTTTGGGAATGCCTTCCTCGACGCTCCGCGTCGAACAGTTACTACTGCGGGATCAATTTATTAGCCATCAAAATCAGAACCTTCAAATAGTTCATCCCATAAACTATCAATTTTTTCTTTAACCTCCCTTGTCATACTAATGGGTTTTCCCCATTGACGTTGTGTTTCTCCACGCCATTTATTAGTGGCATCAAAACCGATTTTTCCGCCTAATCCTGACACGGGCGAGGCAAAATCTAAATAATCAATAGGCGTATTTTCAATAATCGTCGTATCACGGGCGGGATCCATACGTGTTGTCATCGCCCAAATCACATCCTTCCAATCACGTATATTCACATCCGCGTCTGTAATAATAACAAATTTTGTGTACATAAATTGGCGCAAAAATGACCACACACCAAACATGATCCGTTTAGCATGACCCGGATATTGTTTTTTGATACTCACAATCGCCATGCGATAAGAGCACCCTTCAGGCGGTAAATAAAAATCAGTGATTTCAGGAAACTGCTTTTGTAAAATGGGTACAAACACTTCATTTAATGCCACCCCTAAAATCGCAGGTTCATCGGGTGGGCGACCCGTATAGGTGCTATGATAAATCGGTTGATTTCGGTGAGTCAGGCGTTCTATGGTAAAAACGGGGAATGTTTCAACTTCATTATAATAGCCCGTATGATCCCCAAAAGGTCCTTCAGGTGCCATTTCATCAGGATAAATAAAACCTTCTAAGACAAACTCGGCATTGGCTGGCACTTGAAGGTTATGCGTTAAACAGCGCGTGACCTGAGTACGGCTCCCTCGCAGCAACCCAGCAAAAGCATATTCTGATAAAGTATCTGGCACGGGTGTCACCGCCCCCAAAATCGTCGCCGGATCAGTACCCAATGCGACAGCAATAGGAAACGGTTCCCCCTTATGTGCTTGTTGCCATTCTTGAAAATCCAATGCCCCGCCCCGATGAGAAAGCCAGCGCATGATCACTTTATTTTTTTCAATGATTTGCTGGCGATAAATCCCTAAATTTTGACGGGATTTATGTGGTCCTTGTGTGATCACTAACCCCCATGTAATTAAAGGGCCAGCATCTTCAGGCCAACAGGTTTGTACAGGCAGACGGGACAAATCCACTTCATCGCCCACCCAGACATTTTCTTGACAAGGCGCTTTGCTAATTATTTTCTGTGGCATATTCAGCACCTGTTTAAAGAGCGGTAATTTATTCAAAGCATCTTTAAAACCTTTGGGTGGATCGGGTTCTTTCAAAAAAGCCAGTAACTTGCCTACCTCACGTAAAGCACTCACAGACGTTTGTCCCATACCAAGTGCCACACGCTTTGGCGTGCCAAATAAATTACCCAAAACGGGAATACTATGCCCCTTGGGATTTTCAAATAATAAAGCGGGTCCCCCTGATCGCAAAACGCGATCACAAACTTCAGTCATTTCCAAATAGGGATCAATTTCCAAACGAATGCGTTTTAATTCGCCTAATTGTTCTAATTGCGTGATAAAATCACGTAAATCTTTATAGTGCATCAGAAAATATCCTGCTCATTATTGATTTATTTGTTCAATGGGCATATCATAACGAAGAATCGTTGTACTTGGAAGTGTCAGTCTTATATACTATAGACGTTCAGATAAATAATTTCACCAGGGCGAACACATAGGTTCGCCCCTACGTCAAATATTTCATTGTAGGGGCAGACCTGCGTGTCTGCCCTTGTGAAATTATTTTTCTGAACATCTATATCAGACTGAATATCTTTATTAACTTAACTCAATATGTCAACCTCATGGCAACACGAATTGCGCGAAGCGATTCATGATTGCGCGCATTTACTGAAATTATTGGAATTGCCCGCCAGCCTTCTTACACAAACGCTCGCTACTAAACAACGCTTTATGCTCCGAGTACCAAAAGGCTATGTTGCTCGTATGGGCAAAGGTGATCCAAATGATCCTCTATTGCGACAAGTATTGCCTTTACTCGAAGAACATAAACAATTACAAGGATTTAGTCTTGATCCCGTCGGTGATACTACCGCTGAAAAAGTGCCCTGCTTATTACATAAATACCAAGGGCGCGTTTTATGGATAACAACAGGTGCTTGTGCTATTCATTGCCGCTATTGTTTCCGTCAACACTATCACTACACCATCCCCCGTCGCTCCAATCAGGCAGTGCTTGATGCCATTCGTTCTGATGTTTCCATTACCGAAGTGATTTTGAGTGGTGGCGATCCATTAATTTTAAGCGATAAGTATTTATCAGAACTCGTACAAAATATCGTTCGTATTTCCCATGTACAACGCCTCCGTTTACACACGCGATTGCCCATTGTATTACCTGAACGGGTTAATGATGAATTGTTAACTTTGTTAACAGGCACACGTTTACAGGTAATTATGGTAGTACACGCCAATCATCCCAATGAAATTAATGAAAGTGTCAATAAGGTTTTACAACGATTAGTTGAAGTGGGCATGACTGTTTTAAATCAATCTGTATTACTGCGCGGGGTTAATGACAATGCGACAACGCTAATCGGTTTGAGTGAGCGTTTATTCAATAGTCGCGTATTACCCTATTATTTACATCTACTGGATCGTGTACAAGGTGCTGCGCATTTTGAAGTGCCTATTGAGACAGCCGCCCTGTTGTTGGAAGAAATGCGAATCGCATTGCCCGGTTATTTAGTACCTAAGTTGGTGAAGGAGATCGCAGGGATGGCTTATAAGCAACCTTTTTAATGAAAATTTTTGAACAAGATTTAATAGATTTAACGGATTGATTAGTCTGAATCAGAATTTTCAGAATTCAAGAATTTTCAGAATCAATCAGAATTTATTTGCTTTTATTCTGTGAATTCTAAAATTCTGTGAATTCTGATTCAGACAATTTAAAAATTTATTCTGACGCTAACTAAAATAGATGAGACTGAAATCTGCCCAACTTGATAATTATCTCAAACGACAAGGACTCTCGGCGATTTATTTGTTGACAGGTGATGAACCTTTACAAATGATGGAATGTGCAGACACTCTGCGTGCTTTTGCCCGTCGTCAAGGTTTTACGGAACGAGTGGTTTTAACAGTAGAAACGGGGTTTGATTGGAGTAGCCTTGATCAATATGCTAATAGTCTTTCCTTATTTGCGACTAAACGCCTTATAGAAATTCGTCTGGGCAATAAATCGCCCGGTACTGATGGCACAAAAGCGTTGATAGCCTATACTAATAATTTGCCCCAAGACACCGTTTTATTAATGACAGTTGATAAGCTTGATGCCAGCAAACAAAAAACGAAATGGTTCAAGGCTTTAGATGAACAGAGTGTCGTTATACAAATATGGCCCCTCAATATATCAGAGTTGCCAAAATGGATATCTCAGCGTATGCAGCAGTATGGTTTACAAGCCGCTTCGGAAGCGATTAATATGATCGCGGAACGTTCTGAAGGGCATTTACTCGCCTGCGCCCAAGAAATTGAAAAGTTACGTTTATTATATGGTTCTGGTCATATTGAAACGGCGCAAGTGCTTGAAGCGGTGGCAGACAGTGCCCGTTTTGAATTATTTGATTGGGTAGATACGGTGCTGGCAGGTAATGTGCAACGCTGTGTTCGTCAATTGCAGGGCTTACAAGCTGAAGGGGTTGAACCTGTTTTAGTCGCGTGGGCCTTAAGCAAAGAAATACGCACTTTATCTCAAATGACTTATGCACTCCAAACAGGAAAACGTCAAGATCAAGTATTTAAGACGTTTCGTGTTTGGTCAACCCGTAAAAATGTCATCTCCAATGCGATTAAAAGATACCCCAAACCGAGTGCTTGGCGAAATTTTTTGCAGAAAACGTTGCAAATAGATCGTATCATCAAAGGGATAGGTAAAGGCAACCCTTGGGATGAATTGCAACAGCTGAGTTTACAGGTGGCGGGTGTGAAATTATTCTTGCTGTAAATCATTCTGTGAGAGTCGGAGTACAAACTTTAGTTTGTGCTTATACCAAGCTAAAGCTTAGACTCCATCAAAAGCTTGGACTCCATCAATAGTCGGAGTACAAACTTTAGTTTGTGCTTATACCAAGCTAAAGCTTGGACTCCATCAAAAGCTTGGACTCCATCAATAGTCGGAGTACAAACTTTAGTTTGTGCTTATACCAAGCTAAAGCTTGGACTCCATCACAAGAAAATTGACAGCAATTATTTGTAAATTAACGTTCCTTGAATGAAATCCAACCAACGATCAAAAACGATCAAAAAGGAAAAAAATGACAAAACAACAATTTATTGCCGCCCAACAATATATTCCCGGCGGTGTCAATTCACCCGTCCGCGCTTTTAAAGGCGTGGGAGGAGACCCTATTTTTATTCAACGCGCACAAGGCGCGTATCTCTATGACACCAATGGCAAACGTTATATTGACTACGTCGCCTCTTGGGGTCCGATGATTGCTGGACATGCTCATCCAGAAATTGTGAAAGCGGTGCAAGATACAGCAGCCAATGGTTTGAGTTTCGGTGCGCCCACCGTGATTGAAACGCGCATTGCTGAAAAAATTTGTCAATTAGTCCCTTCTATTGAACTGGTACGCATGGTTAATTCTGGCACCGAAGCGACGATGAGCGCAATACGATTGGCACGGGGCTATACAGGGCGTGATAAAATTGTCAAGTTCACAGGTTGCTATCATGGACATGCGGATTCCTTATTAGTCAAAGCCGGTTCGGGTGTCCTCACTTTAGGTTTACCGAATAGCCCGGGTGTGCCAGCTTCCTTAGCGGAACATACTTTAAGCTTAAATTTCAATGACTTAGAACAGGTTAAGACCGTTTTTGCTGAAATGGGATCACAGATTGCTTGTATTATTGTTGAACCTATTGCTGGCAATATGAATTGTATTCCACCCGTACCCGGTTTTTTACAAGGATTGCGTGAAGTGTGTGATGAGTACGGCAGCGTATTGATTTTTGATGAAGTGATGACTGGCTTTCGAGTCGCGCTGGGTGGCGCACAGAGTTATTACAATGTCAAGCCTGATCTCACGACACTTGGCAAAGTCATTGGGGGAGGTATGCCTGTTGGTGCGTTTGGGGGCAAACGCGAGATTATGGAACAAATTGCGCCACTTGGTCCCATTTATCAAGCAGGGACTTTATCAGGTAATCCGGTTGCAATGGCAGCGGGCTTGGCGACTTTAGAAATTATCTCCGAACCGCACTTTTATACTGAATTGACTGCCAAAACGGAAAAATTGGTTTCTGATTTGTTAGCCCTCGCTAAAAAGGCTAATATCCCCATGACTGGCGTATCCATCGGCGGTATGTTTGGACTATTTTTCACCAACGAGGACAAAGTCGAAAATTTTGCTCAAGTGAGTACCTGTGATGTTGAGCGATTTAAAAAGTTCTTTCATGGCATGTTGGAGAAGAGTATTTATTTAGCCCCTTCTGCCTTTGAGGCAGGGTTCGTCTCATCGGTTCACACGCAAGAAGATATTGAGGCGACTTTAGGGGTTGCGGGGCAGGTTTTAGCGAGTTTGTAGTCTATTGGGAAATGACATACCTGACAGGTTTTTAAAACCTGTCAGGTATAAAGTTCTTGTCAGTTAAGAAAAAGGAAATATGAATAAAATTCGTTCTTGGCTTTATATTGGGAAGTATAAAGAGACGACACAGTTCCACCTGTTATCAGGGTTTAATATTACTTCTATGCTTTTGCTGGCTGAACTTGTGGAACATCCCGGCATCACTTCTCGCTACCTTGCCGTAGATGATGGCATTTCACTACCGACAAACCTTTTACAAGAAGGCGTACAGTTTGTTCTTGATGAAAAAAAACGGGGGCGTACCATTTTAGTTGCCTGTGGCGCAGGAATCAGTCGTTCTGCTACCTTCGCAACTGCTGTATTAAAAGAAGTAGAACAAATCAGCTTGTTAGAGGCATTTCAAATCGTCAAGCAAAATCATCCTGAAGCAATGCCACACCCTGCTTTGTGGAAGTCGTTATGTACTTTTTATAATGAAGCCGTTTCTTGGCGAAGTATTGAAAAACAGAATTTGCCATTACACCAAAAATTGCCAAAAAGAAATTAATGAAAGTTTGTTTTCCCCCCATTGCAGATAAAAATGCAAAAGTACTCATATTAGGTACGATGCCGGGCGAAGAATCGCTCCGAAAGAAACAATATTATGCACATCCTCGAAATGCATTCTGGTATATCATGGAAAGACTACTCAAGATTGATTCAAAGGTAAGTTATGAGGAACGAAAAAGCCTATTGAAGATAAACCACATTGCGCTATGGGATGTCTTGATGTCTTGCGAAAGAGAAGGCAGCCTAGATTCCGCAATACGCGACACATCAATAGTCACCAATGATTTTGCGTTATTTTTTTCAGAACATCCACATATCAAATCCGTCTATTTTAATGGGGCGAAAGCAGAACAAGAATATATGAAACGTGTTCTACCTGTCATAGCAGATGAATTTAAGGGGATAGAATATTTCAGGCTGCCGTCAACCAGTCCTGCAATGGCGAAACTGACAAAAGACGAAAAATTTTCACATTGGTCAATAATAATGGATAAACTGAAACGACAAAGCTAAACATGTTTTATAGTTAACGCTTAATGTAAATGCCAATGATAAAAATTATTAATATTGATGAAAAATCACCTTATTTAGAAGAGGTTATTAAATTAGGAGATGCTAATAGTAAAATATTGGGCTTTCTGCCTGAGAGTGTTTTTTACAAGTCTGCAATCCGACAACAAATCCTTGTCGCTCAAGATGATAAGGAAAAATTTTGTGGATATTTGTTGTATAACATTAATCAAAAGGGTAGATTTGTTTACATAGTCCATCTTTGTGTCGAACCTTCTTACCGGCAAAAAGGTATTGCTTTTGCCTTGGTGGATAATTTGAAGAAAATCACCAAAGATTTTTTTCAAGGTATCAGAATTCATTGTCGTCGTGATTATAAAGTCAATGATGTTTGGCCCAAATTTGGTTTTAATGCTTTAGATGAGAAACATGGGCGAAGCAAGCAAGGGAGTACTTTGACTGTTTGGTGGTTTGATCATGGACATCCAACGATTTTTACACTTGCGGATGAACAAAAAATTGGCTTAAAACTTCCTGTCGTTATTGATGCTAATATATTTTACGACTTACAAAAACCACCACAGTCTGGTAGTGAAAAAGAATCTCATTCTTTATTAGCCGGATGGTTGAACGTCAAATTACATCTAACAACGGAAATTTACAATGAAATAAATCGTCACAAAAACGGAACCGAACGAAAACGTGGAAGGAAATTCATAGGAAAATTCGAGGTACTTCCCAGTCCAGATAACGAATTTCAGAAAACTTGTGAGCAATTACGTCATTTTTTTCCTAAAAAAATGAGTGACAGTGATGAATCTGATCAGCGCCAGTTAGCGCGATCAATTGCTGCCAACGTGCCATTTTTTTTGACTCGTGATGAAGCATTGCAAAAGAAATCAGAAAGGATTTATAAAAATTTGGGAATACAGATTATTTCTCCATCTTATTTGATTACTTATCAAGACGAACTTATGAGAGAAATTGAATATCAACCGGTTAAGTTAGCTGGAAAAATTAACATTAAACGTGTTCATTCTGAAAAAATTGTTTTGTTAGAAAACCAGTTCCAAGCATTACAATGGAAAACTAAAGCACAACTTAAACAACAACTGCAACCTTATTTAGCTGAACCGCATATTTTTGACACGATGATTATACAAAGTGCTGGACAATTATTGGCTTTAATTGTTTATGGACGTAAAAATCAGCACGAATTAGAAATTCCTGTCTTTCGTTTCATGCGAAATTCTCTGTCAGCAACACTAGCAAGGCGTTTAGTGCTTAATACTATTTTAGATTCTTCTGCTGAAGGGCGTGTATTAACTAAGGTAACTGATTTAAACTTATCAGATGAAGTTATCGACGCACTTAGAGAACATGGTTTTGTTCTTATAAATAATCATTGGATAAAAGCGAGTTTACAGATTGTGGGAACCGCGAAAAAATTAGCTGCCGAACTAACCGCCATTGGCAATAACTTACCTCAAATAACTCAATATGCGACTCAAATGACAGAAGCGATTGAAATGGCTTTATCTAAGAATCATAGAGGATTATTAGATATTGAGAGAAGTTTATGGCCAACTAAAATAACTGATGTGGATATTCCAACGTTTGTTGTACCTATACAGCCTGATTGGGCAATGCAGTTATTTGATTTTAATCTGGCTAAACAAGACCTTTTTGGAGGAGAACCGAGTATTATATTGAAAGTAGAAAACGTTTATTATCGTGCGAGTCATCCCAGCCCTAAAGAACTTGCTGCTCCTGCTCGTATTTTATGGTATGTGAGTAAGGGAAAAGGTAATTATCAAGGAACGATGTCTATTCGTGCTTGTTCTTATCTTGATGAAGTGGTTATTGATAAACCCAAAGCTCTTTTTTCACGATTTAAACGACTTGGTGTATATGAATGGAAGGATGTTTTTGAAACAGCAGATCAAAACCTTGACAAGGACATTATGGCTTTTCGCTTCAGTCACACCGAAATATTCAATCATCCTATTCACAGAACTGAATTAAAAGAAATTTGGAAACAAGAGAGCAGTGTTAATTTTCATCTTCAAAATCCAATTTTTATTTCCAATCCGCTTTTTTTTCATCTTTACCATAAGGGTGTTCAAACAAGCTAGTTAAACAGGTGATTTTATGTCCAGCAACGTACTTTTATCAGTTCGCCCTAAATACGCCGACAAGATATTTGAACATACCAAAACGGTTGAACTCCGCAGGGTTCGCCCAAAACTTTTAGAAAAAGGAGACTTAGTGTTACTTTATGTCTCATCCCCAGTTCAGGCACTTGCGGGCGCATTTAAAGTCGATCAAATTATTGAGAAACCGTTGAAAGATTTATGGCGGATGGTACGAAAAAAAGCCGGTATCACACGTCAAGAATTTGATAACTATTATGATGGTGTCTCTGTTGGCGTGGGTATTTTCTTTAAAATTCAAGATGTTTGGCAATTAAATGAACCGATAACTCTTGATATTTTAAAGGAGCAATCTTTTCATCCGCCCCAAGGATTTCGCTATTGTCGGGCGAGTGATACCGCGTATTTTTTAGAATGTTTTGATGGAATGTCACTTTAAAAGGTATAATCAAAGGAGTACAGATGGATTTAATAGACGAACTGAAAGCACTTTCCTCTAAAATTTCTAAAAAGCGGGAAGATATCCAAACTGAAGAAGCCACGAAAAATGCTTTTGTTATGCCCTTTATTATAGCTTTGGGTTACGACGTTTTTGATCCGAACGAAGTCACACCTGAATTGATAGCAGACGTTGGCACCAAAAAGGGTGAAAAAGTTGATTATGCCATTATCAAGGATGGAAAACCCATTATATTGTTTGAATGTAAATGGTGCGGCACAAATCTTGATAAAGAACATAAATCTCAACTTTATCGCTATTTTAGCGTCACTGAAACTCGCTTTGCGGTACTGACTAATGGAGTCATTTACCGTTTTTACACGGATCTTGAGGAACCTAACAAAATGGACTCCAAGCCTTTTCTGGAGTTCAACATGCTTGACATTAGGGAGTCTGCGGTTGAGGACTTAAAAATATTTACCCAATCGTTTTTTGACCTAGATAAGAATCTGACAGCAGCAACGGAATTTAAATATACAAGAGAGATTAAACGTATCCTAACGGCGCAATTCGTCAAGCCATCTGAAGAGTTTGTTAGATTTTTTGCTGCCCAAGTTTATTCAGGCAGATTAGGTCAGTCTGTCAAACAACAGTTCACAGAATTTGTCAAAAAGGCGTTACAACAGTTTCTGAGTGACAGGGTTAATGAACGCTTAAAATCGGCTTTGGCGGTCGAAGAGGACTCTGAGCTGCAACCCCAGAACCAATCAGAAACTCAAACTCAAATAGCCGCTATAACAGAGGCAGAAAAAGCGAACGCAGAAAGGAAAAAGGATAGGGAAAGTAGGATTGTGACTACTGAAGAAGAAATTGAAGGTCATAGTATTGTTAGGGAAATACTAAAGGAAACTATTGACCCGGAAAGAGTCGTTATGCGTGATACCCTCAGTTATTGTGGTATATTGTTTGACGACAACAATCGTAAACCTATTTGCCGATTATACTTCAATAATCCTAAGAGAAAGTGTTTAGTTTTTTTTGATGAGAACAAGAACGAAGAAAAAGTTCGGATCACTGAACTCAATGAAATTTCTCAATACGCTGATAGGCTAAAAAAAACTGTCAACCGTTATTTGCAAGAGAATTGATGCGGAATAGGCTGTCCAACAATGGGTATTTAAAAAATAAAATTTGTAACTACTCAGAGCAATCCGTAGGGTTGCCCTTAAAAAATGGGGCGGTTGTAACGAAGTTTTCTAGCAGTGATGCTATGAACTTAAACAATGCGTTCCTCGTTCCCAAACTCCGTTTGGGAATGCCTTTCATGACGCTCTGCGTCATTCCTTTAAAAGAGAGCGATTGTTATTTTGCTTCTTGCCCTTATTTGTCAAGTATTCGACGCGGAGCGTCGAGGAAGGCATTCCCAAACGGAGTTTGGGAACGAGAAATTTTCCACAATATTCTTTAAAATAAAATAGATATGAAAATTTATAACATAAAAAAATTAAAAGTCACTCATTTTAGACTAATTGATAAGTTAAACATCACTTTCAATAAAGATATTAATGTCATTATTGCAGATAATGGTGCTGGAAAGACGACTATTTTAGATGCTATTGCCATTGGATTTGGAGCGATGCTGACTAAATTCCCAAATGTGAGTGGAATCACATTTAAAAAAAGTGATTTAAGAATTAATTCTGAAAATAAATTTGAACCTTTTATGAGAATAGAAATTGAATCAACTGAAAATGTTTTATGGGATAGAACTTATAAAAGGGATAGTACAAAAAAAACGTCTGAACTAGACTTATAGTTTGTCAGATAAATATTTTGGTCGGAGTCCAAACTTTAGCTTGGTTCTGCCAAACTAAAGTTTGGACTCCTTTTTCTGAAAGTCTATAGCACCGTCACAAATTGATATGCCTTTTAAACAGGGTTTGCAACCGAGTTTAAAAATACCAAAAGGTAGAGGATTAAAAGAGTTAAACCATTTTATTGATACAATTATTGATAATGAAAATGAAGGTATTCCATATACAATGCCTTTAATTATCTATTATGGTACAAATAGAGCCGTTTTTGATTCTTCTGTCAGAAAAGGACATTTCAAAAAATCTTTTAATCGGTTTGAAGCGTTAAATGGCGTGTTAAACAGTAATGCAAATTTTCATCATTTTTTTCAATGGTTTGATACAATGGAAAACCTAGAAAGACGAAAGCAGCAAGAGAGAAAGGATTTTTCATACAAATTAAATGAATTGACAGCTGTTAGAGAAGCCATTGAAAGTATGTTGCCAAAATTTAAAAATCCAAGAATCGAAATTAATCCATTGAGATTTATGATAGATTGGGAACAAGAAGATGGCACTATCAAAAAGTTTCAAATAGAACAATTGAGTGATGGTTATCGCACTGTTTTAGCGATGGTAATGGATATATCAAGTCGTATGGCAGAAGCCAATCCTCAACTTGGAAATAATTCTCCAGCTATAATTATGATTGATGAATTAGATTTGCATTTGCATCCTAAATGGCAACAGACAATTTTATCTGATTTAACACGAACATTTCCTCATGCTCAGTTTATTGTGACTACGCATAGTCCACAAATTTTATCAACCGTCAAAAAAGAATACATCTTTATCTTAGAAAATGGTTCAATGAAACAACCTTTTCAAAATCCGTATGGAAAACGAAGTGTAGTCGCCTTAGAAGATTTGATGGATAGTAGTTCGATGCCTCCAAAAGAAGTGGTAGAAGAGGTTGGATTACTCAATATCTATAATTAGATGAACCAATTACTCTTGATATTTTAAAAGCGCAATCTTTTTATCCGCTCCAAGGATTTCGCTATTGTCGGGCGAGTGATACTGTGTGGTTCAAAGAAATTGCTATCATGCTCAACGAATAAATGTTATAATAGCGTTTTTCGTTTGAGTTAAATACAAAAATAGGGCAACCATAAAGGATTGCCCCTACTCAAGATGTACTTAACTCAAAAAGTAAATGCTATATCGCATTTTTCCCTTGCGTCAACGACATCACTCGTCGGGGCAAACACGCATGTTTGCTCTGTATTTAATCAAAGCGAAAAGTGTTATATTATCTAGAAATTGACTAACCAACTATAAAACCAAAGAACATACATACCATGAGGGCTGACGAAAAAGAGATTGAATCAATAATCGAAGGGAAAAGACAATACGTCGTCCCTTTATTTCAACGTGCTTATGTGTGGGAGAAGAAGCATTGGCAAACGCTATGGGATGATCTCATAGATTTAGCTTCTTCTAATGAGCTTAACGAGAACCATTTTTTTGGTTCTTTTGTGACGATGCCATTAGAAGAAAATAAACGAGTTAATCAGTTTCTATTGATTGATGGCCAACAACGTCTGACAACTATTTTTTTGTTATTGGCAATTATACGTAATGAAGCGGAATCAAAAGCTCTAACTCCAGAATTGGCTGATGGAATTAAACATGACTATTTGTTCAATACTTTCCGTGATGGCAGTATCAAACTACGTCTCACAAAGTTACAAGGTGATGAAGCCTGTTTTGAACAAATCATACGTGGTGAAAAATGTACCATTGACAATCGTATTAAAGACGCTTTTTCCTTTTTTAGCAAGCTTGTGTCTAAAACGACAGTTGCTCTTGAAACGTTAACCCAAGTTATCACCCGTAATCTAAGGGTTGTTCACCTAGAATTAGGTAAAGGGGATGATCCGTATAAAATCTTTGAAAGCTTAAATGCTAAAGGTGAGGAACTTTCCCAGGCTGATTTGATTCGTAACTATTTCTTTATGCGAATTGATGAAGAATTAGTACAAAAACATTATGATGATTATTGGCAGCCCATACAACAAAAATTGGGTGATAATCTGAGCGAATACATGCGCCATTATTCCATGAAAGATGGTGCAATGGTTAAAAAAAATGAAGTTTATTTTACCTTGAAAAAGCGTAATGATAAATTGAAAACGTCAGATGAAGTAGTCAATTCGTTAAAAGATTTGTCTAAATTCGCGGGTTTCTATGAAAAATTGCTTTACCCCGATAAAGAAAAAAATCAGGGGATTAGAGACCGTATTTTTCGGTTAAATCAAATCGAAATTACGGTGGCTTATCCTTTTGTGTTAAACCTTTATGCTGGTTATGAGAATAAACCGCAACGTATTTCGGAATATCAATTTACTGAAATACTTGATTTACTGGAGATTTTTTTAGTACGCCGTTTTATTTGTAAAGTCCCAACTCGTGGCTTAAATTACGTTTTTCCTTACCTTTATGGCAAATTATCACAGTACGGTGATTTTGTGGAGGGCGTAAAAGGAGAGCTTTCAAAACAAAAATACCCAGCAAATTCCCAATTCGTTGACGCTTTCAAAACGGTTCAGTTATACGATAGAAATGCTGGATCTCGTCAAAAAGCTAAGTTTTTGCTTGGATGGTTAGATCGTTTTCAGAACAAGGAACCAGTTAATGTGAACGAGAAGGGCATTAGCATTGAACACATTATGCCACAAAAATTAACGCCTGAGTGGAAAAAAATGTTGGGCGATGATTGGCAAACTATTCACAAAACACTATGTGATACCATTGGTAATTTAACTCTTTCTGGAGTTAATTCGGAATTAGCTCGGTCAGTATTTTCTAAAAAACAGAAAAAATTGCAAGAAAGTAATCTGCGTTTGAACCGCTATTTTGCTAATTTAAGCCAATGGGATGAAGAGGCTATCAGACAACGGGCTGATAGTTTGGCACAGATAGCCTTAAAAATCTGGCCTTACTTCGGTGAAGCACAAACAGATTCAAATTTGACTGCCCATGATATGAAAGGGAAAAAACCCCTTGCGGTTATCATTATGGGTAATTCTTATCCCGTATCGTCTTGGCGTGATGTCATGCAAAGAACGTTAGAAGTCATAATAGACAGAGATGCAGATGCCTTTAAAAAAATAACAGAAAAATTTCCGACATATGTCGCTTGGGAAAATAAATTTCGTTTTATTCGTCAACTATCGAATGGTGCTTATATTGTAACTGGCCTGAATGCTCAGGATATTTATCGATTCTGTCGTGAAGTCATAGAATTATCTGGGTTGCCGAGTAGTGACTGGCAAGTGGAAGTGGTTAATTAATTATAGCATTTACCTTTTGCGTTAAGTACATTTTTTGTAGGGGCAATCCTTTATGGTTGCCCTTTTTTGTATTTCACCCAAACAAAAAACGCTAATGAGCAAAAAAACTGAATTACTTGAACCTATTTTTCCCGGTGAAATTTTATTTGAGGAGTTTATGCGCCCTTTGGATATAAGTATCGATCAGCTTTCCTTTGATACAGCTATATCGAAACAAACCCTCACCGACATCATACAAGGTAAAGGTGCCATTACAGCAGAAATTGCCCTGAAGCTGGGCGAATATTTTTGCATTTCACCCGATTTATGGTTGGGATTACAAACGGATTACGAATCGCGCATAGCAAAACATAAGGTTTTTATCCCACGTATTATTGTAGAAAACCAATCAAGAGGTGCTGGTTTTCAATTTGCTTGAGACAGAACGTCAACGTCAAGAATGGCATTTTTAATTTTTTTCCCAAACTCTCATCAACTTTCTTTGGGAACGAGTACCGCACTGCAAACAGAACATGTCAATCCAAATCAAAAATTTAATAAAACGCTTTGAAAATCAAATAGATGCTTATAGCGACTATAACGAAACACAAACCCGCATTGAATTCATCAATCCGTTTTTTACTGCTTTAGGCTGGGATGTAGAAAATAAGCAAGGGCTGTCAATTACTCATTGCCACGTCGTTCATG
>Ga0233403_10000328_pt1 | contig 22296 bp, 17 predicted proteins | sample Na_oxic_1_MG_FD_179866 | JGI IMG/M metagenome (GOLD analysis project Ga0233403, IMG submission 179866) | Seawater microbial communities from Saanich Inlet, British Columbia, Canada - Na_oxic_1_MG | ecosystem: Environmental > Aquatic > Marine > Inlet | place: Canada: British Columbia | collected...
TTCAGGTGTGTCTTGGGGTAATTCGGCTATTAGGCTTGCTAGAGTCGTGATGTCACTGAGTTCGGCCGCGTCTAACAATCGCTCATAGAGCGATTGGGGTAAAGACAGTTTGACAGAGGGAGCCGTTTTTTCTGATACAACGGCCTTCTCAGGTAGTGGTTCTTGATATTCAATCTCTTTATATTCAAGCGGTTGCAGTTGCACTGTCTCAGGAATACTCTGTGTAGGTTCGTCAGGAAAAGTCGTCAACTCTGAGGCATCATTTTCTTTAAAATGAATATTATCTTGTGTCTTACTCAAAGACTCTTTTTCAACTTCTTCAACTTCTTCAACTTCTTCATCTTCAACTTCTAATGGGGTGACTTCTTTTTGTAATATTTCAAAAATGCTATCCGTATCATAATCGGCAAGATAGTTTTGAAAGCGTTTGGCTATTTTTTGTAATTCGGGCGTACCCTCGCGTAATTCAGCCATCAAGGTTTCGAGAGCACTTAAGTTGCCAAATTCAGCAGCCTCTAACAAAGACTCATAGAGCGGTTTTGGCAAACGAGTTGGTTCTCTTGATACTGTCGTCTGTTCAGCTATTTCTTCTTTGGGTTCAGTACCCTCTACTGGATTCATTTGCTCCAGTATTTCAAGAATGCTATCAGTATCATAATTAGCGAGACAGTCTTGAAAGTGTTTCGCTAAGGCTTGTTGAGCGGCATTGCCTTCGCGTAATTCGGCCGTTATCGTTTCGATGGCCGTTAAGTTGCTTAACTCGGCTGCCTCTAGTAATGACTCGTATATTGATTTTGGCAAAGAGAGTTGAGTGAAATCCAGATCAAGGCTGGGGGCAGATTCTTCTGAATAACTCACAGATTCAGACGCTTTATATTCAAATTCAACATTTAGGAATTTATCTAAGCACTCATAAATCGATTCAAAACGAAAAGGCTTGAAAATGAAATGATCAAAGCCCGCTTGTAACATTGAATCAGTATCTTCTTTTAGCGTTGAAGCAGAAATGGCAATACAGATTATCTTGTCATCAATAAAATTATCACGTATGTGATACAAGGCTTCAGTGCCATCCATAACGGGCATACGGATATCCATAAAAATAATATCGGGCCTTTGTTCACCAATTTAATCTAAACAGTCTTGCCCATTAACCGCTTCGCGGATTTCAAGGCCAATATCCCGCAAAATACGTGACAAAATATGTCGATTTTCTTTGACATCATCGACAACCAGTGCAGAAACATGGTAGCCGGGCGCAAGATGAGCAATTTCTGCCACTTTTTCCGGTACGACAACTTCTCCTTCCCCAAGGGCGACAGGTAGCAGCACTGTAAAACACGCCCCTTTACCCAGTTCGGATTCCAAAGTCAAAGCGCCACCCATTAAATCGACTTGTTGCTGACTGATTGCGAGGCCAAGCCCTGTGCCCCCTTTATCGTAGCCAGCGGTATCTTGATGAAACGGTTTGAAAATCGTTGCTTGAGCCTCTGCCGGAATGCCTGGCCCGGTATCAATCACTTTAAAACAATACAGTTCAGCTTCTTGTGTGACGTGCAAGAGGACTTTTCCGGTTTCCGTAAATTTGACCGCATTACCCAATAGGTTAATGAGAATTTGGCGTAATTTGCTTTGGTCAGCATACACCACCTGTTTGGGAATTGTGCTTTCCACACACCACTCTAATTGTTTTTGTTCGCAGCGCATTTTGAACATAGCTGACAAGCCTTGAATCAATTCGCTGATATAAAAATTCTCAGGCCGTAATTCCATCGCCCCCGCTTCAATTTTGGAAATATCCAAAATATCATTGATTAATCCTAGCAGGTGATTACCACTTTTTTCAATGGCATGGAGGGAGTCGTGTTGTTCTTGATTTAAATTAGTATCTCGCCGCAAGAGTTGGGCATAACCGAGTACCGCGTTCATGGGGGTGCGGATTTCATGAGACATATTGGCGAGAAAGACGCTTTTAGTTTTGTTGGCAGCCAAGGCTTGATCGCGTGCTTGGGCAAGTTGGGCCGTCCGTTGTTTAACCAAATCTTCTAAATGATTACTGTAGTGGTCAATCTGTACCAACATCTCATTAAATCCGTCAACAAGTGTACCTAGTTCATCTTCGCCGGTTTTTTGGGCACGGAGGCTATAATTTTTCTGCACCGATACCGTTGACATGGTTTTTAAGAGATTATAAATCGGCGTTGTGAACAGTTGTTGGAGTTTAGAGGCCAGCAATACACCTAACAATAAAGAAAGAATTAAGACGATAAGCACAATGCTGATTGCCCAGCCTAAGCGTTCATTCAAGAGTGTCAAATCGGCACGAATATAAACTGTACCACTTATCTCATTCTCGAAAATAATTTGTTTAAATATTTCTATATGATTTTGATGGAAAAAATAATTATCTTTAATTTGGGTTCCTGATGTATTTGGATTGGCAAAGTAATACTCACTGAGCGTTTTTTCGGCCAAACTGGGTGGCACTGCCGGTTCATCTTCCATCAGTGAGGCAAAGCTGGAATCGTCTTGCGCGTCTAATATTTCGCCTTCTTGTTCAGGCGCTATGCCATTTTCAAATTCCTCTTCTATGTTGTTTTGTCTATTTGGTGCATCATCTGAAAGCGTCTCTCGTATTTCAGTGTCTTGTACGTCAGGCACGATACCATTTTCGAGTTCCGTTTTTATATTGTTTTGTGTGTCTGGCCCCAAATGGGGTATAGCGGTGTTATCTTGTTCATCTGAAAGCGCGTCTCGTATTTCACTGTCTTGTTCAGGCACAATGCCATTTTCGAGTTCCTCATCTATATTGTTTTGTGTCTCTGCCACCAAATGGGGCATTGCGGTGTTGTCTTGTTCATCAGAAAGCGCGTCTCGTATTTCAGCGTCTTGTACGTCAGGCACGATGTCATTTTCGAGTTCCGTTTCTATATTGTTTTGTATGTCTGGCACCGTGCTGTTGTCTTGTTCATTTTCGCCTAGTGATGCCAAACTGGGTTCACTGAATAGATCGTCTTCTGTATTCAACGCATTTTGCACGGTATTTTGATTTTCTCGCATCAAATCTGGCGTAATTACATTTTGTAGCTCGTCTTCTCTATTAGGTGTCAAGTCTGCCGCATTTTTTTCTTTGCTTTTTCTGATGTAAGTGGCGAACAGTTGCCCATTTGGTTTAAAAATATAAGCATATATAATATGTTTATTGGCTTCTAAAGCAGCTATATTGTCTTTTGCAGCGAGGCCGTCATCAAAGAGAAGCCCACTTGTGCTACTCATGCCAACTAAATCAGCTAAAACAAAGAGATCAGCAACCATATTACGACGCAGTCCAAACCATTCACTGGTAATAAGCGCCCCCGAAGCTAAGAGCAATAAAATACCGCTGGTTAAAAGAATAATAGCGCTTAGCTTATTTTTGATGGGTATATCACGGAATTTACGCATTTTTTCGGTTCAGTTATCAGTTATCAGTTATCAGTTATCAGTTCTAGGCAAAAGTTTTTGCGCGCAAAAACTTATTAAGTGAAAATCAGTTAGTTCTTGTTTTTGGAAACAAAATACTAAGCGATATGCCAATTAATTGATAAAAGATCACTGAACACTGGTTATTAAAAGAATAACGTCAATCTTAGTTAATATTCAAGTTTGTAGTCGTTGTTTGGTGTAGGGTGCAATTAAAAGTGATGTTTTGTTGTCTATCGTGTTTGAACGAAAACTTTTTTCTTTACGGCGAACACAGAGTTCCACAGAGTTTCACTTCAGGATTTTCACCGATATTTGACTAAATTGAAGGTTTTGTATTGCTGTGTTGAACAGTTGAAAATGAGGCAAAGCGTTTTCGTTCAAGCACTATATCACTTTTAATGACACCCGTCGTCGTTGTAGTTGTCGCGAAAGTGACTTTGTCAAATTAAACCTTTCTACGCCACATTGAAACTTTTGGGCTCTGGCAACCTGCCCTACATGACACGACGGTGGGGCAATCCATTGTGCTTGCCCGTAGGGGGCAATACCGAATGCTGTCCTTATGGGCAATCCCTTTTACTCGTAGGGGCAATCCATTGTGTCTGCTTTTCTACACCACATTGAAATTGAATACAACAACTGATAAAGTGAATCATTTTAAGCCGTTTGAAAGATTATAAATAATAAAATAAGGCGGGATATCTCATGTATGCTAAAGGGTTGCGAGGTTTTATAAACCTCTTATTAGTTGGTATATTAACCGTTTCGTTAAGCTATGCTTTTGTTCCACTTGTCAATGAATCTCAGGCGAAAGCGAGCCATTTACTCAGATTTTTTAAAGAAATGAGTTGGCCTGATTCCGCATTTGATAATGTTGATACTCCAATTCGTATTTGTCTATTGGGTGAATCGCTTAATCATTTTGAGCCCCTTTTGTTAGATCAAAGAGTCAAAGGGCGTACTATCAAGGTATTACACTTTTTAGAGACTTGGTACGACTTAACAAAGGTTGATAGCTGTCACCTCCTGTTTATCAGTCAATCAGAACAACAATACCTAAGCCAGATTTTGCTCTATACCCAACACTATCCCATTCTCACCGTCAGTGATATAGAGGATTTTGTGCTAGAAGGGGGTATGATTCAGTTTTATAAGCACGGTAACAAAGTGCGTTTTATGTTCGATCCTCAAACTATAGAGGAGGTGGGCATTATAGTCCAAATTTATTAAGTCGTTTCTATCAATGATGTTTTTGATCTGCCAAAACGCAAAGGAATATAAAGGGTGCGATTAAAAGTGCGGGGACACACCCACCTAGCCAACAGCTAAAGCAGTTGTCTAAAAGCTTAAGTCACCTAAAGGTGACTAACAAAACACAAAATTTATAACAGTGGACAGTATAAGTCAATTTGCGCTTTTGGCGCTTGAAATCTCGCTAGAGATAGGTTTAGTCACCACCACCTGACTTGAGCTTTTAGACAACTGCTTTAGCTGTTGGCTTAATAATAAGTATACCCCCGCACTTTTAATCGCACCCGAATATAAAGGATTATGAGAGTTTATCAAAATGTCGTCTTTCATAAGTTCAATATCATGAATGGGTACATATTCCTTTGTATGCCGTATCGTTTGTTCGATAATGAGTTAGCCTTAGATATCACTTGGCCGTCGCAAAATAACATGCATTCCAATTGAAGCAAAATAACATGCACTCCAATTGAAGCAAAATAACATGCACTCCAATTGAAGCAAAATAAATTTGGAACAAAAATTGGCGACGTTTTTTAATTTGCATTCCATAAGGGTAAGATTATGTGGTTTCAACAGAAAAAGACAAAACGGGTTATCAGTGATCAATGGAAATGGGGTATAACCCTTTGTCTCTTAACCGTATTGATTGGTTCATTGACTTATGCAGCCGTATTACTGACTCCAAAAGAATATCAGGTTAAAGCGGTTTATTTATTCAATTTCTCTAAATTCATTAAATGGCCGACATCAGCGTTTAATAATTCAAGAACCCCCATTCGTATCTGTGTCTTGGGTAAAAATCCGTTTGATGATTTTGATAGGCTTGTGAAGGGGAAAAGAGTCCAAAAACGCCGTATCACGGTGCAACATCTCCGCAACTATAGACAGGCCAAGCGTTGTCACATTTTGTTTGTCAGTAAATCAGAAAAGGGCAATCAGGCGGCTATTTTGGCTTATACCCAACAATACCCGATTCTCACCGTCAGTGATATCAGGAATTTTGTGGTACGTGGTGGGATGATTCAATTTTATATCCGGGGTAGAAAGGTGCGGTTTATGATCGATCCTGACACGGTAAAAGAGGCGGGTATAAGAGCCAGTGCTAATTTGTTGAGGGTAGCGAAAATTGTGAGGTAAGTCATTGAAAATAAGGGGTACATTTTTAGCCGTTTTCTAAACATTTTTTAGTTTGCAGGTTGGTTGTTTACGTTCCAACTTTAGTTTGCGGGTTGTTTACGTTCCAACTTTAGTTTGCGGGTTGACGTTCCAAATACTAATTTATTTGCTCATTGAAACGGCGAACGGTTTAAACGAATACCACATCTAAGTAAGGAGGATAACTATGTTTAAAATTCATCTCAATAGGCGGTTAATGCTATATTGTTGCATCGGGGTAGGCTTGCTCACAGCAACCCTACCTAACTATGCGACAACAGATCCGGATTCAGATACCGTCTACGACTATTTAACCGGTTTAAGTTTAGAAGAACTGGGTGAAGTCGAAGTCACACTCTCCGATGCCTTTGATATTTTTGATGCCGTGGTTGCCGTCAAAGAAGTGAGCGTCGCAACAGGCACAAACCAATCTACCTCCCGTGCGCCAGCCGTCACCAGCGTGATTACTGCTTCGGATATTGAAGCTATTGGCGCAACCAATTTGGACGAAGTGCTGGAAACGGTTCCTGGATTGCATGTTTCAAGAAGAACTTTTGGCTACGCGCCCATTTACAGCTTTCGAGGGATTTACACTCAAAATAATCCGCAAGCATTGGTGCTGATTAACGGTATTCCCGCGACAACCTTGATTTTCGGAAACAGAAGTTTTGCTTGGGGCAATATCCCTGTCAATGCTATCAAACGAATTGAGATCATTCGGGGCCCAGGATCAGCCGTCTTTGGAGCGGATGCCTTTTCTGGGGTGATTAATCTCATTACCAAAAATAAAGACGATATTGAGGGTACTGAAATCGGTTCAAGAATAGGTAGTTTTGACACTTATAATGCCTACCTATTACATGGTGAGACGCTATCGGGATTTGATGTCGCTTTGTCAATAGAATACAACGATACTCAAGGGCACAGAGAAATCATTGAAAAAGATGTCCAAACAACTTACGATACTATGTTTGGTACTCATGCCTCTCTTGCTCCCGCTCCGGTTAATGTGCAACAACGTAACCTCAATACCCGCTTGGATATTTCTCGTGGTTATTGGCAATTACAGGCAGCTTATCAAAAACGTTCTGATTTAGGTACCGCTGTAGGCGAAGCATTGGCGCTGAATCACAATCGTTATACCGAAGACCGTATCAGTGCGGATATGACTTATCATAATCCCAAATTCACTCAAAACTGGGATGTGACTGCACACCTCAGCTTTTTCGATGCACAAGCTGGTTCTCCCACAGATAATTGGATTTTTCCTCCAGGTGCGTTTGGTGGTGCCTATCCTGATGGCATGTTTACCAGTATAAATATTTATGAACGTCATACCTACTTGAACTTATCTGGTTTTTATTCTGGTTTTAAGAAACATCTGTTGCGGTTAGGTACCGGTTATCATTATGGTGATTTTTACAAGGTTACAGATATAAGGAATATTGGCATTGATCCCACCACTGGTGTTCCTCTGCCACCTGGTAGTGGTCTGGTAGATTTTACGGATACAGATTATGTGTCTCTGCCAGAAAACGCACGTCAAAATTGGCATTTTTATTTGCAGGATACTTGGGCTTTTGCACAAAACTGGGAAATGACCGCTGGTATTCGGTATGATGAGTACTCTGATTTTGGGTCAACCACCAATCCCCGCATGGCGCTCGTGTGGCAAATGACACCTGATATGTTCGGTAAACTGATTTATGGGCGGGCTTTTCGTGCTCCATCGTTCCGTGAATTATATGGCAATTACTTTGGTGCAGCCCCAGGTAACCCCAAACTACAACCTGAAACGATTGATACATTGGAACTGGCTTTTGACTATAGTGCAAGAAAGAATTTGCATATGGCTTTAAACTTGTTTACCTACAAATGGCAAGATGCTGTGCGCTTTATTTCTGACCCCATAAGTGGTCTTGACAGCATACAAAACGCCGGAAAACAAACGGGTCATGGTTTTGAAGTGGAAACACGTTGGCTGATGACTAAAAACGTCAGTTTGTTAGCTAATTATGGCTATCAACATGCCGTTGATGAGAATGACCGTGATCCGGGTTTTGCTCCGCATCAAACGGGGTATCTTCGTACCGATTGGTTAGTTTATCCTAACTGGTATCTCAATACGCAACTCAACTGGATTGCTGACAGAAAACGAAAATTTGGTGATCCTAGACCCGCTCTTGATGACTATACCACGGTGGATTTAACCCTGCGTCGCAAGGATATTAGAGAAGGGCATTGGAATTTTGCGATGGGGGTACGTAATTTGTTTGATGCTGATGCGCGGGAACAAAGTAGTGGCCCAGATGAGGCAAACATTATCGGTATTCCTAATGACTTACCTCTAGCGGGGCGGAATTATTTTATGGAACTTCGATATCGTTTTTGAATTTTGACAAGAGGGTGAACACACAGGTTTGCCCTACACATAATTTTAGTATGGGTATACCTGTGTCCTCCTGTTGTTTTGATTCAAAGAATTGATTGAAATTTTTTCTGAAAAAAGATAGATAATTAAATGATTTAATTGGCCTTTTTACATTATAAATACAATGGTATTCTCGATGAGATGGGAGGGTTATCTGCTTGGCTTATAGGCTTTGATTTCTGCAAAAAAGACAGGTAGACATTGGAAATGGCGATAGTGAGCCTTTCCAAATTCTGTCAAAAATGGAAATCCATGTTTGTACTCAACCATCGTTTTTCCAACCTCTTCAGTCGTAATCTTCTGACTCATATTATGACAAGTGATTTCTTGAAAATCAGTGGCTAAAATGGCCGTTCGCGTTTCACTTAGACAGCGCGTTTGGTAAGCATAAACACGGTTGAATTCTATAAGTTCTTGCTGTTCTTGATCAGATAAAGGGGGTTCTTTGCTGAAGACATCTTTGATATAAAGCTTCCCCCCCTTTTTGAGTACTCGGTAGGCCTCAGTAAAAAGTTGTTGCTGATCATAAGAATAACCTGTCGATTCAAAGAAAAATATTACGTCAAAGGTTTCATCTGCAAAGGGAAGCAGGTGATAATCGCCAACATGTACCTGAATTTTTTCAGTTAACCCAGCTTCGTGTATCAATTTTTTCGCTGTTTCCGCTTGGGCCGTAGACAGAGTAATCGCATCAACTTTTAAATCTCCAATACTTTGAACAATGTCAATACTGGGGCCGCAAACACCGCAACCGGCATCCAAGACATGTTGTCCTGCTTGTATACCCGCTTGAGAGGCTAAATAAAGATTAGTGGCACGATAAGGATCATCAACTGGGGTATTTGTGATCAGGGTACCGGCTTGGTAGGTTTTTCCAACATCTTGCACAATGATGGCATTCATTGTGTCGTAGTAATTGCGAACTTTTTGCAGAGTGTTTGTCGCATCAACGGCCGTGTCACTAACGACTCCATGATCTTGTGGCTTCATCAGCGTTGTTTTCATCATTGGTGTTTCGATTTCATCTTCAAACTCTAAAGTCTTGCGATCAAGCCAACGATGTCCAAATGCTAGATATCCTTTTGCTTCCAATGGCTTATTGGGGTGATAAACCATTTTGATATGATTAATTTTTCTAAAAAATGCACTGACTGCTTGCTCACTAAAAAAAGCATCACCCCAATTGAGATGGGTAGGCCACAAGCTTGGCTCAGATTCAGGCTGTGAAAATCCGGGCCAAGCGAGAAAAGCTTCTTTTTTATTTGAGCTACATAATCCGTTTTCAACTAAATAGTCAAAAAACAATTGCCAACGTGGTTCAGACAAAGGTTGCTTATCAAAAAAACATTCCAAACCTATCTGATCATGGATAAACTCACTCACATCCAAATCTAAAAAGCCAATCTTGTCTACGAAATGGGAAAGGGTTTGCACTAGATTTACAAGTGTATCAGTCGTGTCAAAGCAATCGATTTGCCGCAAATAGTCTAAAATTTCTTCAGGTTTAAGTTCTTCTATAACTATGCGTACCGCTTCAGTTGGACGAGAAAGCATGATACCAAGGTAGATAATCCGGGCACCCGCTGGTAGCGCGTCAAGACATTGTTGGAGATTGCCCTCCAATTTTTTAGAAAAGGGACGATTAAATTGTCTGAGAAGGGTATCGATCAGTGTCAACGTATTGTTGTCACTACCCATTTTCCGATTGAACTCAACAAAGAGACTTGGAATAGGTACTTCAGGGGGGTGTCCAGTGATATCAAATTCAAGTGCGACGTTTTTCACACTTTTGGACAGAAAAGACGTAGGTTCAAGCCACTCACACTGAAATGCTTGAAGAGTCTGCCAAATGGGATGGGTTAAAAACTGTGGAGGTAGAGTATTGAGGTGACGTGGAAGAGAAACGAATAAGTCAACGGCCTGCGAAGAATTTGCCCCTAAACGACATTCCACTCCCGCATAAGAAAAGGGAGGTAAAATATTGGCTAATGCTTGGAGGTGAGATAGGGCATTAGGTGTAACCAAGTCAGAATGAAGGTGGGGAGTAACAACCTTTAGGTAATCTTCCATTGAGTAATTCATAAATGGTACACACTTTAATGATGTGAATTGAACGATTGGCTTGATAAAAACGCCAAGATGTTGAAAACATTGGAGATTGTAGTTAAACATTTAGAAGTTTATTACTACCACCAATACCAGTACCCAAGCTGGTTTCTATTGGCTTACTAGACTTTTTATCCGGCTGACATGATGCAGCGCTAAAACCGCTTTGACATCCTCAACGGAAAAAATAGCCCGTTTGCTAGTCGGCCTCACAGCCAATTAGGCAAACGGTTCTGGAACAATGACTTTTGTCAGCTCATCTATGCTGAGTGATGTCTTATAAAACTTTTGAAATGATTTTACTTTTATTATGGTTTTATTTTGTTTCTATAATCTTTGAGTGAGCTTCACTCCTACACTTCAATCAAGTTACCTTTCTTGAAAAAGTGAGGGGTGATTTTAGGACAACACGATTTTTAAAAAATATCCATGCTCTCCAAGTGCAAAACACTTGGAGTTTGATCTAGGCTAAAGGTTTATACGGGCAAGGCTCTGCCTAGTCCAACGGGAGCCCACTCAGGTGGTATTGGTATAGGACCAGGTTCAAAGGCCACGGCTTTATCTAACAGCCTTTTCGGTAACTTCCTAGCCGGTTGAGGCTTTGCCGAGACAGCCTTGACATCCTCAATCGTAAAAGCATAGCCCGCTTCTTTGCCCAGTTTCACTGCCAATTGGGCAAACTGTTCTGCGTTAGTGGCCCCTTTGAGTTGATCTTGCAAGGCAAAGTCTTGTAGAACACGTTGTTGGAATTGTTTCACATTGTTTATAGACATCTTATTTTTCCTCATATTTCCTCATATCGACAGGCTGAAAATTGTGATTTGATTGAAACCCATATCAAACGTCTTACCCTTCAAACAAATCATAACGCTTGAAAAAGTGAAGACAGTTTGAGTGTGATAGGCGACTGACACGACAATCTTTGCCGGCAGTGGCCTCAATAAATCACTTTATTTCCCCTTGTTAGATAGAAATCACCCAGCATTGTCTACTGGGCCTTTCTACTTTTTTATAGTTATTATAAATTTGTTCAATCTTATGAGTAACTCAAGCTGATTAACCTATCCAGCTTTTTTTTTATTTTGAAAATAAAAAACCGTAAGCCTAAACAGCGTTCTCAAAACGGCCGTATCCTAAGCCTCAGAATTTGGCCATTACGCAAAAACCCTCTATCCACAACTTCACTCAATAACCGCCTGTTTTGCATGACAAGTGTAGTTTGTATTAGGAGGTTTAGAAACGGAAACTATTTAACGGAAACTATTTTTGATAGTATTGATAGTAATAAATCAAACGGCCAAGTCAAGAAACGAGGCACACCACAAGCAATGCTTTCTTGCTGAAAGCCAAACGAACTGGTTTTATGCACTTAACCCGCTTGACCAAAACCTTCTCAGAACAGTGGCATCGATCCATTAGTGCTTGGCAACGAAAGCAAAGCTATTGTTGAAACGGCCCAACATTGAGGCAGATTTCTTTTTGTGATGTTATGAATGATGATCTCTTGAAAATTTGCAGAGAGCCACTCTTCATTCCCGCATCGAACAAATTTATTTGTTGAGAGAATCAGAACAGTATGACAAACAAACGTTTTTAGCTGATGATTCGCAAAAACGGGTGCCATTCTACTTTATTTATAAAAGTAATGTAAAGACCTATTTCATAATTTTTTTTAGTTGAAACATAAAATGATTTTATAGCTATAAAATTATCATTTTATAATTTATTAATATACTTATTTCAAAGAGTTAATGGGTTGAAAACATTCAAGTAAAGTAACCATTAAAAAAAATTATAATTTGAGTTTATTTTTTAAATATAAATAGTTTAATATATTCAAAACTAATGATTTTTTTCACTTTTCTTATGATTTGTATTCAATATATTCTTAATGCCCTCATAAATTAAATTTTGGATAAATAATATCAATCTATCACTGTTCACTTATCAGTTATCAAAACATTGATATATTTTTATATTCAATATTAAAACAATTGTTCTTTTAAACTTATAGCCTAAGCTTCAGATTAATAATATATACTTCTTAGTTTTTTAATTTCACCGCCAACCGCCAACAGCCAATAGCTAACAGCCAACAGCCAACAGCCAACAGCTAACAGCCAACAGCCAACAGCTAAAGCAGTTGTCTAAAAGCTCAAGTCACCTAAAGGTGACTAAAATGCGCATTCCCAAAAAAAGGGTTATTATTAATCCCAATCGGGCCGTCGCAAAATAACATGCACTCCAATTGCGCCTTCGCGAAAATAAATTTTGTATGAAAATCAGGCCTTCGCGAAAATAACATGCATTCCAATTGCGCCGTCGCAAATTTTGTACGAAAATCAGGCCGTCGCAAAATAAATTTTGTACTCCAATCGGGCCGTCGCAAAATAAATTTTGCACGAAAATCGGGCTTTCTAGCAGCCTGTCGGATTAATCAACTAACTCATTGATTATTATCGCTTTTACAATAATCATAAATGTTATACAAAACAATGACTTAAGTGGTATTCTCCGACAGGCTGCTAGATTTATCTTGATAAACAATGCTTGGTGTACATGGGAGCGGCACTGTGGTTATACGGTTCACCGTTACACAAGCGCTTTTGCCCCTCAGTGCAAATCCCCGATATCCCACATATCGGGATGCTATAGCCTATATTTGGTTAGTCACCTTTAGGTGACTTGAGCTTTTAGACAACTGCTTTAGCTGTTGGCTATTGACTGTTGGCTATTGACTCATAAGACACTTTTTATTATTAGTTATTAATTAAGGAGAAACCGTTATGAAAATGGTGACAGCCATTATTAAGCCCTTTAAACTTGATGATGTGCGAGAAGCACTTTCCGAGATTGGCGTACAAGGTATCACGGTGACTGAAGTCAAAGGGTTTGGTCGTCAAAAAGGCCATACGGAATTGTATCGTGGGGCAGAATACGTGGTCGATTTTTTACCCAAGGTAAAAATTGAGGCTGCAGTGAGTGAAGACGCGCTTGATCAAGTTATTGATGCCATTACGAAATCGGCTAACACCGGCAAAATTGGAGATGGCAAAATTTTTGTTTCTAATCTTGAGCAAGTCATTCGCATTCGTACAGGAGAAACGGGTACAGATGCACTTTAAGTAGAGACGCGATGCTTCGCGTCTCCTCGAAGACACGCTTCGCGTCTCCTCGAACTAGAGATGCGAAGCATCGCGTCTCTACATACAATGATAAAACTGATAGGTGGTAAGGGGCGCGTCGTAAAAATATTCCGCTTGCTTATATTTGTAGTAATATTGCGAACGACGTTTGTGTTTTTACTTAATGTTCTCGGGGAATGGTGGGCAACAAAAACACGTTACCCACCCTACAAGAAAGACGGTTTCACTTAAGAAGTTTTTTAAGCCTTTTGCGTGAAACGGATAATTGATTTTTTGGATATGCCTAAAAGCTTTTTGATTTAACTGATATTTTCTCTTTTCAAACTGAAATGAAGAAGGAGTTGTTTATGAAGATGGTAACTGCCATCATTAAGCCTTTTAAACTCGATGATGTGCGAGAAGCACTTTCCGAGATTGGTGTACAAGGTATCACGGTAACTGAAGTGAAAGGGTTTGGTCGTCAAAAAGGCCATACGGAATTGTATCGTGGGGCTGAATACGTGGTCGATTTTTTACCCAAGGTGAAAATTGAAGCGGCTGTGAGTGAGGATGATCTTGACAAAGTCATTGATGCGATTACGAAATCGGCCAATACCAACAAAATTGGGGATGGCAAAATTTTTGTTTCTGCTCTTGAACAGACGATTCGCATTCGTACTGGTGAAACGGGCACAGAGGCACTTTAACTGAGACTAACAGGAGAAAACAAGATGACTATCCCAAAATCTCACTGGTTTTCGCTTTTGTTGATAACCCTGCTTTCTGCCTTGCCTGAAGTGACTTTGGCACAGGAGTTGAGTACGGGTAACACGGCTTGGATACTGACAGCAACCGCATTGGTGCTGTTTATGACGATTCCAGGTTTGTCTATGTTTTATGCGGGTATTGTACGCAGTAAGAATGTCTTGTCGATATTGATGCAATGTTTTGCGATAACCTGTATGGTGTCTATCCTGTGGCTAGTGTATCTCTACAGTCTGGCTTTCGGAGAAGGCAACATTTGGATTGGTGATTTAAGCAAGGCTTTCATGGCCGGTGTTAGTAAGGATACCTTGGGGGGGAATGGAGATATTCCCGAAACGGTTTTCTCTATGTTCCAACTGACTTTTGCCATTATTACGCCGGCACTGATAGTGGGTGCCTTTGCTGAGCGTATGAAGTTTTCGGCTATGTTGATCTTTAGTGCGATATGGGTCACCTTGGTTTACGCGCCAGTAACCCATTGGGTTTGGAGCGATAATGGCTGGCTTAAGAATATGGGCCTGTTAGACTTTGCAGGGGGCACTGTTGTGCATATTACTGCTGGCGTAGCCGCTTTGGTAGCCGCTATAGTTATCGGTAAACGTCATGGTTTTCCGCAGACGGCTATGCCACCCCATAATCTAACCATGACAGTAGGTGGCGCAGGTATGCTCTGGGTAGGTTGGTTCGGTTTCAATGCCGGTAGTGCTTTAGCCGCGAATGGTGATGCTGGGATGGCGATGATGGTAACCCATATTTCAGCCGCCGCTGGTGCAATGGCTTGGATGGTGATGGAATGGATCAGATATGGCAAACCGAGTGCATTAGGTATTGTTACAGGAATGGTAGCGGGTTTGGGCACCATTACACCAGCATCGGGTTTTGTCGGGCCTGGCGGCGCACTGCTTATCGGTCTCACAGCCGGCGTGCTGTGTTTTGGCGCGACAAACTTCCTGAAGCGAGCATTGAAGATAGACGATTCTTTGGACGTGTTCCCAGTGCATGGTGTAGGTGGCATCTTAGGTACGATAGGTGTCGGTATTTTTGCTTCCACGAAACTGGGCATCTTTAGCGGTCAAGGTTTTGCAGACGGTGTCAGCAGTATGGGTCAACAATTGGGGATTCAGTTTGTGGGTGTCATTTCAATCCTGATCTACACGGCTGTTATAACCTTTATTATTCTCAAAGTCATTGATATGGTTATTGGATTGCGTGTATCCAAGGAAGAAGAGATTGAAGGTTTGGACATTGCGTTACATGAGGAACGGGGTTATATTATTTAAACGTTTTCCTTATGTTTTTCACACTCAAGCCTTTTTTGGATTTACTTTTGTGAGTTTTTCGTACCAACTGTAGGGTGGGTTCGCGCCAAAAGTTTTGCGCGCAAAACTTTTGGCGCGAAACGTGTTTTTGTTGCCCACCATTTATGTCTTATGGGTAAATAAAGCTTAGGGAGGGGGATTTAGGGGTTGATTTATGGAGAAGTCGATGAGCGAGTTACGCGATTATTTGCAAGAATATATCGATATCTTGCAAATGTTATTAAAGCAGTACAACAACGATGATTTGATGATTGGAAAAGCGCAAGAAATTTTTAAAAGTGATCACGATCCTCGTTATTTGGTGTTGACACAAAAGTTAGCGCAAATTAAGAAAAAAGCGTCTGATGTGAAGCAGAATGATAATGCTGCTTCCGCTTTCAAATTAATAGATAAAGACACGTATTAGGAATTTGTAGGGGCAATCCGTAGGGTTGCCCTTTTTTTTAGGTTTGGTAAAAGGGCAAGGAGGGCTTGCGCGTGGGGCAACCACAAGGGATTGCCCTAGACTGTTGATTAGGAGCTTCTTTTGAGGAGTATTTTTAGCTCAGCACACCGAAGTTTCATGCTGGTTTTATGTCAAGATTACTTTATAACGCAAGAGACGCAAGAGACGCAAGAGACGCAAGAGACACTTCGATTTTTTTGATAAAAGAGTGTCTTTAGCGTCTTTAGCGTCTTTAGCGTCAAAGCGCGTTTATTTTTTTTAATCGCAAGAAAAGATTGATTTTATTCAAATAAGTCTGTTGCTGCATTTGATTTTTCACTATTTAAATTGAGCTTACAAAATCGTCATTAATAGGATTAAAATAACAAATGATTAATTATCAATTATCAATTATCAATTAGCGATTCAAAAAATTTTGCTCAGATGCTTGACTTATGCAAAAGAAGGCTATAAAATGCGCGTCTCTTTTGTGAGGGGCTATAGCTCAGCTGGGAGAGCGCTTGCATGGCATGCACGAGGTCGGCGGTTCGATCCCGCCTAGCTCCACAATTAGAAATCAAAGGATTTAATTCAAATTTGTCCCCATCGTCTAGAGGCCTAGGACACTGGATTTTCATTCCAGCAACAGGGGTTCGACTCCCCTTGGGGACGCACGCAAACTTCACTCCGTTTTTTAACCCTGTTTCATCTGATGGCAGGATATATAGTGCCCACCGTTATAATTTTAGGATTGGGTTATACTGCCAACCGCCACAATTTGCGCTTTTTGTAAATAGATTTAAAATTTATATGGATATATTGGGTTAGTCACCACCACCTGACTTGAGCTTTTAGACAACTGCTTTAGCTGTTGGCTCTTCTCTTCTCTTTTCTCTTTTCTCCAAAGTAATCGCGACCTTATGACAATGCCAAGTATAGACAATTTCGCATTCAAGCGAAAATGGATTTAACACAATTTTTTCAACAATCTCATAATCTGCCTCACAATCCTTCCAAAATCATCACATCCCGCTTCCCCTGCCATTTCAACAAAAATATCCTCCAACATTTTTTTATCCAACAGTCCACATCCGAATTTAATTAACGAACCCCAAGTTTCGAGTGGAGTGACTAAAGTTATGTTCAATATAATCTTTTTTTATATTAACGCAAGAGACGCAAGAGACGCAAAAGACGCAAAGACGTAATAAATCTAAAAACGTGATAGAACGCTGATTGTACTGATTGTCATGATTTTCGCTGATTAAAAACTGTCCGAATAGATTAATTGTGCTGATATCGCTTTATAAATCATGTTAATCAGTGTAAATCAGGCCATAAATCAGCGTCATCAGACTTTGTCACATTTAGCCTATCTCACGCGTCGAGCAAATTTGAAATCTCTTTGCGTTCTTAGCTCCCAAAGCGTGATTAATTTCTCACGCTTTGGGAGCAAAGGCGCAAAATATCAACCTTGATCGGCTTTGGGTGAGATAGCTTAAATGCTATTTAATGATAAACCCGCCTTCGTTAGGTTGGAAATCTATAACCAATAATTGTGCCGACTTTAAGGCCACTTTTGCTTCATGCACATAGTTGAAATCTTTCACTCTGACGCTGTCTTTCAACCGCATTTTTAAATGGTGGGGGCCGCTAGGCACTTTGAATTGTCGATAAACATCGACACCCCAGTCGCCTGAAAAGCCTTGTGGCTGAAATGTTTCTTGTAACATCGGTTGGTCATCCATGATGATCTCGACTTCTATCGGTGAGCGTTGCCGTGGACAGACGATGGGATTACGCATGTTCGGCGGCAGCTTCGCCAATTCTTCTGGAGTGCGTCGCACACATTCTTTGACAGGTTGGCCAGCATGGCCGAAAGCCAGGGCAATGACGGCATAACCGGGTTCGAGGTGGTTATACGCGGGTGCGATGGAAAAATACCATACGATTGTGACAAATATGAAGTAGTTAAATATCTGCAAGGAATAGCGTAGTAGTTTATTCATGACCTGCCTCCTTTTCGGCGGTTTGCGAAGCCTCTTTATTTGTCAAGAGACGTTGACGAAAGGCATCAATCTCTTTTAGTAATTTGGCTTCATCAGTTTCGGCCGCGCCACAAATCTGAATGCGATTACGATCAGCGCGTGCATTCAATAGGGGTACGCGCTCTCCCTGTAACCGTTTTTCCATCCAACGATTCCCTAACCGATAGTAGCAGTCGCTTGAACGGCAACCTGACATCAAGACACCATCGGCTCCTTTTTTCAGGGCGTAGTCAATAAAAGCGGGGGGTAACATCCCAGTACAAGGTAAACTGATCGTTGCGATATCAGCGTCGTTAATGTTGGCTATGTTAAAACCATGATTGCAGCCATACACGATTATTTTGACCGTTTGGCCTTTAAGCGTTTCCAATCCTTTGGTTGTCGCGGTGCGTACATCATGGGCAGAAAAGGCTGGCGTATCAATACCCGTAGTCAGTCGCACTTCAGAACGTCGGAAAGGATTCGAGTAGGGACAGGAACCCACACAGACACCACAACCTGCACACAGAACTGGATCAACTATGGCTTCCATTTTCCAACGCGCACCATCACTACGGGCTTGCATTGAGATGGCATCAAAGGGGCAATCATCAAAACATTGACCACAGCCATTGCAATGGGAAAGTTCTACTTCTGCCGCTGGAGGGTTGCGTTTAAGCGGAATCCAAGGCATCACCATTAATAAGAGCGTGATACTGATTGTCAAAAGCCAAGTTTGACCGGCCGTCCAATAATCCAGTAAGGGGTAGACGTTGAGATAAAACCAGTCTAAATTCAGGGTAGCGGGTACAATCGTGAGATCAGCTTGCTCATGGCTGATTGCGGGTTTGACCAGTGAGAGAACCAATAGGGCTAAAAAGCTCCCTATCGCGAGGCCGCGTGGTACGATGATTTCTACCTTGCTGAGCCTTTTGACATGAATCCACAAGGCAAAGATCAGGACAACGGGCAAACCTAATAAATGTATAAAAGCCATCAGTGTGAAAAATCGGTCACTGAGTTGTCCGCTTAAAAAATTGCGCGTCATGGCGCTAGAAAAAATCGGCAGAACATCTAACAGTTGAGAGGAACCAATAGCCACATATTGTGCCAGCTGATCCCATACCAGCCAGTAACCTGAAATGCCAAGCAAAATGACGATCCAGAGAATGGGTACGCCGGTAAACCAAGAAAACCAGCGAAAACCACGATAGCGATCTAGGGAAAATTCCCGTATGATATGCAGGATAATAGTGACAACGGCCGCATCAGAAGCGTAACGGTGGAGACTTCGCATGATACCGGCAAGATACCATTGTTCATGAGTCATGTATTCAACCGATTGATAGGCACCACTAATGCTGGTATCAAACAAGACAAAGACATAAAGGCCACTGATGAGCACGATCCAAAAGAAAAAAAAGGCTAACGAGCCCAGATGATAAAGCGGATTATTGACGGTGCCAAAAGCAAGATTGAACCAGCCATCCACATAAAGGTAAAGACGGTTAATGGGTTTATGAAACCATTTTTTCAAAATCTGATCTCCTGATGTATTTTGATATCTCTCAAAGCCAAGCAATTGATGTTGATATTGGATAGGTTTGATGGAATTTTGAGTTTTGCAGGGAAAAGTCTTATGTTGAAAGATGATAATCCCCTTTTAAATAAATGTTTTTAATGGGATTGTGAATTAAAAGGATACTTTATCTATTTGTCTATTATCAAACCTTGATATTTATCAAAGACAGCCGAAATCAGAAGAAATTGTGAGGAAAAGGCAATCTTATAGGCAGGCTAACAAATAATATTTTGATGGTGCCCTTTTTTAAAAAGGGCGATAACAAAGCGTCTCCCCTAGCATCCGATGTTTTTCTCTGCATTTTGCAGGTATTACAAAATGCTCAATTGTCAATGCTCAATTATGCAGTAGAGCGAATTTTAATTCATAACTTATTGAAGGTATTGTTATTAACAATAAATCATTATAAATTAATGATTGTCAATAGTCATAACCGGTTATTCTTAATATTGCGCTTTTCAATCAATAGGCTAATAGGTTAAAAAGCGTTTACTTTGTACTTTTGATTTAGCATCGTGTAGAATGCACCCCCCTCACAGTCACAGATCACCGCAAAGGCGCTTTGGTTAATTGTTAATGGTTAATAGTTAATGGTTTTGGGATTGATGCTTATCGGCCGAAGCCATAAGCCACTTTTGACTTCAAAGAAACGCGCCCGTTTGAAGTCTAACCATTAACCATTTCACTTAATAAGTTTTTGCGCGCAAAAACTGTATTATACTGCCCACCGTTATAATTTGCGCTTTGGTTGTTAGTCACCTTTAGGTGACTTGAGCTTTTAGACAACTGCTTTAGCTGTTGGCTGTTAGTTAGAATCAATAGGTCGCTATTATATGACGGTGTTAAGTATAAGTGAAAAACCATTAACCATTACTTGATTTTAACTAGACTTGCCATTTTACCTGTTCCGAAAAACGACAAGCCTAGAATTGATCAGTGATCATTGAACTGTGATCATTGAAATCCTTGCTTTATGATCTTGTAATTGGATCAATAAAGCTGTTTAATCCGTAAGGAGCTTTATGAGACACTATGAAATAGTCGTTATCGTTCACCCTGATCAGAGTGAACAAGTCCCTGCCATGATTGAGCGTTATAAAGCCATGGTAGAAGACAAAGGAGGGCAGATACACCGCCTTGAAGATTGGGGACGCCGTCAGTTGGCTTATCCTATTAATAAGATACATAAGGCGCATTATGTCTTAATGAATGTTGAGTGTCCCACCGAAACGCTTGAAGAATTTGAAACGGCATTTCGCTTTAATGATGCCGTGATTCGCCATCTGATTATGGGACAGAAAAAAGCGTACACTGAACCTTCACCGTTGCTTAAAGGCAAGGATGACAAAGAAGGACAACGGAAACAAGATGCTGATGAATTGCACGATTCTGAAGACAATGAAAATGGCTTTTTTGATCAACATGATTGATCAAGCAAAATAGGCCGCTAACTGACTCTTCGATGTTCAAGTTTTTGCACGCAAAAACTTGAACATCGAATCCACTTTCAATGAGGCATACAAAGCATGTCACGTTTTTTCCGTCGCAAGAAATATTGTCGATTTACCGCTGAAGGCGTTAAAGAAATCGATTACAAAGATTTAAATACCCTTAGAGGTTATGTCTCTGAAACGGGTAAAATCGTGCCAAGTCGCATTACTGGTACCAAGGCTAGGTATCAACGGCAATTAGCGAAAGCGATTAAACACGCTCGTTACTTGGCCTTGTTGCCTTATTCTGACTCACATGATTAAACATTTCCTGAATAGGTTTTTCACAATGGAAGTTATTCTTCTTGAAAAAATTAAACACTTAGGCAATCTAGGTGACATGGTGGCTGTGGCTGGGGGTTATGGCCGTAATTATTTGATTCCTCATGGCAAAGCGATATCAGCATCCACTCATAACCAGACAGAATTTCAAGCACGTCGAGTTGAACTTGAACAAGCGCAACAAGATGCACTGACTTCGGCCCAAGAACGTGCTGAGCAATTACAAGAAATCATTGTTGAAATTGCGGGCAAAGTGGGTGTTGAAGGTAAACTATTTGGTTCTGTTACAGCAGCCGATATTGCACAAGCTATCAATGATGGCGGGATAAAAATCTCTAAACATGAAATCCGTTTACCAGATGGGCCTATACGAAAAATTGGTGAGTATGATGTAGAAATTCACTTACATTCCGATGTTGATGCCTTCGTAACCGTTCAAGTGGCGGCTGAAAATTGAGGCGAGATGTGGGATTGTTTAGTAGTGATGCTGCAATGTGGGTGATATTGATATAGATTGTCATCAAAATCATTTCCATAAGTGAGTTTTTTTATTCACGCAAAGCCGCTAAGGGCTTGTAAAGAAATAACTTGGTTATTTTGGCAGAAATAAATATCTGATTCTAACCGATGAAAATTGATATCTTATTACGCCAACCCTGAAAGGGTTTTTCAGGTAAAAGTTTCGCTCCGCGAAACTTTTACCTGAAAATGTGAATAGCCCCAGGTGGAACCTGGGGTTCCTAAAATAAAAAAGGCCTCAATGGTGGCCGGATTTAAAGCAACATTTTTATATGCCATTTAAAATTTGCTCAAGTTATTTTTTTACAGGCCCTAAGACGCTAAGAAGGAAAGCTAGACAACACTTAGCGCCTTT
>Ga0233403_10000329_pt1 | contig 22265 bp, 15 predicted proteins | sample Na_oxic_1_MG_FD_179866 | JGI IMG/M metagenome (GOLD analysis project Ga0233403, IMG submission 179866) | Seawater microbial communities from Saanich Inlet, British Columbia, Canada - Na_oxic_1_MG | ecosystem: Environmental > Aquatic > Marine > Inlet | place: Canada: British Columbia | collected...
CTTAGGGGGGGTTCTTGCCATTTTTCAAAATGAATGACCTATAAGTGTGTCACTCCGTGAAATAGTCCCCGGAGCGACTATAACATATAAATATAATATATATAAACATATATATTATATTTTCGACCGGACATACTAAATAAGGAAGAGCTAAAGAAAAGTAAAGACTAACTCTACTAACCATGTAGGTACATACGTACATGTAGGTAAGTTATACTTACTTAGTATGGCTAGAGCTACTCAGAAAAACAGAATCTGTCCGTCCGTCCGTCCGTTGGCACGGAGGTTTGACTTAATTTAACTACTTATTTATCGTATCTGCTTAATTATTCGTGTTACTTAAAACAATTTGACCGGACATAAGTAAGTACTAAGGGAAGAGCTAAAGAATAAAGAAGTAGGAGTACAGAGAAAAGGGCACAGGGAGGGGGGGTTCCACCCCCCCTTTAACCCCCCCCCAATTCAGCTTTTTTTAAATAAATGAAATGGCCTAAAAAAGGGAAGAAGGAAACCACCACGCCGCCTGCAAGTAAAGTAAGGAAATCTTGCAACAACAAGGGGAATAACTTATCCGAAGATTGACGGAAGGATGTTGGAATGCACTCGTAAGGTACAATATCAATACTTATTAAATGAACTTCTCAATAGGGAAGAAGGAGAAAAGGGCACGGGCACAGGGAGGGTGGAACCAGGGTGGAACCCTTTAACCCCCCCCAATTCAGCTTTAGATACTCTATTATTTTAGTTCTAGAGAGAGAGACGCCAGTGTATTGTAGCTAACTTTAGCTATGTATCATATGTAGCTAACTTGAATTTCAAAAAATGAGAAGACCTACTTAGCTTTCTATGTAGGGAGGAATCAATTGAATTTATCCATTTTAGCACTCCCTCCTAATAAAAGTAAGTAAGTAAATTGAATTTCAAATTCAAATTCAAATTCAAATTATGATTAGTACTTAAGTAGCCCTCCGTCCTAACTCCTAACTTGAATTTCAAACAAAATGAGAAGACCTACTTAGCCTTCTACGTACAGTGATTACTTAGCCCTCTGTCCTGACTTGAATTTCAAATAAAATGAGAAGACCTACTTAGCCTTCTATGATATGTATATATAATATATATAATAGACATCATGAACATGTAAGTAGGTAAGTTTACTTACTTACCATATTCGCTCATCCTCTCAAATCTGGATGCAAGTGTGTCCATAAAATCATTTCATAAAACATTCTCTCCTCGTGATTGCTATTTCAGTTTCAGCATAGTACTATTATGACAAGACTTAATCTTTTGTTACTAGCAATACTCTGTTGTGTGTGTCCATCTCCGTTTGAGTTTGATACCAATGCCAACAAAATTCGCATTCGCATCAACGTAGAGACATCAAACACACACCCAAATGTGGCTAATATACCTTCTGACACAATGTGCGCTGTCATCAATTCAGGGTTCCCCAATGAACCCATGTCTGCTGATGTTCATCTTCCTATTTGCCCTAGGGCAGAAACGAGGTACAAGATTGTTGCCAAGAAAAGAGATATCAGAAGCAATTCATCCTTGGTTGTATTCAAGAGACTGCTTTACGAAATTGTGGCTGCAGCACTTTCACGCCATACCACAACAATGCTCCCCAAAAGAGCTACTTCCCATAAGACGCAGCGTCCACCAAAGCGCATCAAAAAGCGTTGGCCTGGGCTGAAAAGAAACAGGTGGAGGGACATGTCACTAGCTTTCTCCAAGAATGCTTTGTTGCATATTTTCTACAGATCCAATCGGAACAGCTACTCCATTGCTCATTTTCTGGGATTGATTGGTTGCGCTCTAAGGGCTGCTGCAGTTTGTTATGTGGTAAACACCATCATCCTCGCGAGGTATAGTTTTGCGATATCTGTGTTCTGGACGCGATACACTGTTATCAGCACAAGATATTATTTCCACTGTTTCTGGCACAACAAGATCATACAGTTCAGACGCATGCAATTGCAATGGCGCCTTTTTCTCCTCCTCGCAAGAACTATCTCTATCTCTTTCGCAATACAAGTCATAATATTTGATGTGAGATCAGAAACTGAAAGCAGCTGCAGCAGAAATCATAGAACTCGGTCAAAGAATACATCCAAGACCCCCTGGAAAAGGATTCTTTATTTATTGATCCTTTTCAGCCATCCCCTCTATGTCGCAGAGCCAAATAATGATCGATCTGTACCTTGGGGCGAATCGTCGGTGATAAATATCGCCACAACTCGCATCAAATATGTTGTCACATCGAGAATTGGTGCCATCATTGCTGCTATTTCTGCTAGTTGGTGTGTATATTGGCGATTTCCTTCTTTGAAACAAGCACAAGCACACCTCAAGGACATCTGCATTGATGATTGTTATGATGGTGCAAAACATACACACTCATTGCCGCCCCCATCATCAAGAGTTCGCCCGAAGAATTCACGTGGCATGTCATCGAGGCTTCTTCAAATGTTAATCATCCTGAGTCTCCCTACACTTGTCACTGCGCCGAATAGTAAGTCAGTAGCGAGTTCTTTTCAGGCATCCGCCACAGTCGCTGTTGTTGGATTAGGCGCCGCAGCGGCTGCTTCTCGTGTAGTATATGACCCTCATCGCACTCGCAAATGGACTGAGAAGGAGATTGAATTGGAGAGTCAATGCACGTCGTGTGGTGTAGAATATTTAACACCCCCGAGGCATGAAACCGAGCAGCAACAGGCTGTGAGACGGAAGAGCATGGTTAAGGAGTGTGGGAGGATACGAAAAAACCGAAGCACTAGGATAAAAAAAAATCGAAGTCGAATTAATGCTGAAGAGGAGCTGAAGAAGCTCTGTTGTGAAAATGATGTATCATACATACCGCCTCCTCCGGATGAATCCACAAATCAACAGCGGAATAGACGGCGGAATCTTAGAAGGGCGTGTAACGATGAGCTGAGGAGCAACATGGCAATTGAGATGAAAAGGAGGCGGAAGGCAGGGACACCCCAGCAACAAGCAGCTCGACTATGCGAAGATGCTTCACGAAAACGTGAGGGGCGGGAGAATGAGACTCCCCAGCAGAAGAAACGGCGGCAGCACAAAGATAATGAAAGGCGAAAGAGGATGAATGAAGCAACCAAAGCCAACAAGAAGGTCGAAAATTATGCCTATTGCGAGGATGACGACATCTTCATCAATGGTGAAGTGCCTTACATCGAAGTGAACTTGGATGGGGCAAACAAGGCACGAGAGCTGCTGTTACGTACAAGAACAAGAAATGGTGACAGCTGCAATTGCGATGACTGCCACCGAGCCATTGGGTGCAGTGTGTGTGATCAATTCATTATTGGAACGGAGGAGCTGTGTTGGATCACGAAGGAAGAACTTCTAAAGCACAAAGACCGACTTGGAGTAGAGGCATACCAAGAATATTATCATGGAGGACAGGAAATTGACCAAGAGCTCAAACAACAGTACGAAATTAGTGGTATGGAAGGCATGCTCCTCTCAAGGCGCTTCGGTAAAGATGATGCTAGTGAATTCATGATCTGTTCAAGCTGTAAAGCCTCTCTAAGGACCAAGAGCGAATCCCCTCCAAAATACTCGATTGCCAATGGCTTCTTGATCGGAACCATCCCTACAACCATCGCATTTGAACAAGATGGAGAGATGAAAAGCTTGAAGACAATAAAAGAGGTCCACGACGAGCACGGAAAGCCCATTCCTAATCAGACGGTGAGCTTAGTGACGAGTGTTATGGCTGCTGCCATTTCTCCCACTCGTCCTTACGCTTATATATTCTCTTACCGAGGAGGCAGGCATCAGAGCCTGATCGGAAATTTTCAGTTCTTTGAGACGGATCAGGCGAAGATTGCGGGTGCATTAAAATGCCTACACCAATCAGGCGTTGCTTCAAATATTTATGTGGTTTTGAATGGAAAGATGACACCAACCCAAAAAGATATTATTCGCAAGAAGGCAGAGCTGGACACAAGGCTTTATTTTGGCTTGCTTTGCTGGTTCAAGGAACACCACCCCGCATTTAGGGACTTGGTAATAGAGGATGAAAGTTCAGCTGTAAAGATTGAGTTGGTAGAAGACCCTGATTCCGATTCAAACACGGATATATCTGGGGACCCCACAAAAGAGAATAAGGAAGAAGGTGCTACATTTTACTTTTCTGGTGGAGGGGAGCCAACAACAGACACAAGTGTGTACAAAACGAGTAGGGAACTTGTGATGGCTATTCTGAAAGATCACTCGGCGCCAACGCTTGCTATACACGGGGGAAATTATGCCAGTCATTTGGATGTAATGAAGTTGGAGAGTGTGTTTCCTACTGTATTCCCATTTGGAAGTGGAGGGCCAACTCTAGAACGCCGGAATAAGATTTCCGATGAGGAAATAATTCGGCATTATCTGAAGTTGTCCCTGCCCCAGTTCATGGAAAGTGAATTCGTGCTTGTCGCAAACTTTTTACTTGGGCGGATATTATCGTTTAAGAGCGCAGTGATGAAATGTAGGCCACTGGTTAATGAGCATGGTGAAGCAGTTGGTGATGAAATCGGCAAAATGACCATAGAGGAAATCGAAGAAGCGATCAACGAGGAGCAAGCCAACAAGAAAAGTAATAGTACAGCCAGCAAGTTTCTCAGGGCCGTGAGCGCATCTTGCCGGCATTTGGGCATGAATGAAGAAGCTGCAAAGAGCGCTCGGCGGAAGTGCTTTGCCCTTCAGGACTTCTTCGGGATGCATTCTCTCTTTGTAACAATAACGATCGACGATGAGTGTAGCTTCAGAGTGCGACTATACCCATATGCGGATGCCAATGGCGAAGGAGTAAGTCTGCTTTGTAATGTAACTTGTAGTGGCAGATTGATGTTATTAGGGCAAACACTCATCTCTTTCTTTTTCGTTGGGCGTGTTTCCGACATAGACGTCACTGCCTCCACTGGACTTGTCCGATGCGGAATGCTTAGCTGATCTGACGTTACGGCGAAGAATCCGACGAAAATATCCTGGAGCCTGTTCTCTAGAGTTTCAGGGTGCAATGCAGATAGCTTTAGAGTGCTTGTTTGGTTGGGAACCGCAGAAGCAAAGGGGGGAAAGGATGTTGTTTGGAGTGATGGAGGCTTATTGCAGAGCTGACGAGGAGCAAGGAAGGGGGTCACTCCATTCCCACTGGCTTGTGTGGATAAAGCACTTTGGCCAATTGAGACGCCTGCTGTTTGCCAAAGATGGGAATACAAGAGAACTCGCAAGAGCTAGCTACATTGCATACGTGAACAAGATCATGTGCGCTCGTCAATGTGATTTTGAAGTCGAGGTTACACCCACATGTTGTGGAACAGACAAGAAGGGGCCCGTGAATGAAATCTTCCAGAATTGTTGTCCCAGCATATTCAGAGAAGCTAGGCACGAGGAAGGTTGCAAAAATATAAAAGGAGTGATGCAATGTAAATCGTGTGAATGCAAGGTGTCCACCACCGATGTTACCACAGAGGTGCTGAAGAACCTCCAGCAAGGATCCTCCGCGAACTCATTAAATTATCCGCTTTCCAATGAAAGGCTTGACATCGCCGCTTATCGTACCATGTATGATGTACCAGATGTCAATGGCTCTGATCCTGATTCGATATCGAGGTACATCCTTTTGAACGAACGATTTAATCAGCATGCAGCAGTACATGCTTCTTCTTGTTTTAAGAAAGGGTGTGAGTGCCGTTTCCTGTTTCCCTTTCTGGCGACTTCTGGGAGTGAACTTGATATTATTGTAACCGACGTGATGAAAGATCTGATTCTTTTGAGGCAAAAAAAGAGGGCAGAGGGAGAACTTGATGAAGGGGGGCAGTGTCATTGGTCAGAAGAGGAAATTGATGAAAGATTAAAAAGATCAGTCGAGCGCCTCTCCGAGGCCAATTCTAGAAGTTCTGGCGATGTCAATGTCGAGAATCTCATCCAGGAAGTTGCTGCCGTGGCTAAATCGATTGAGGATGTAGCTGATGAGACTAACACGGCTACCTTGAATGACTTGTCCAAGGATGCTGCTGTTGTGAACAACCTGGCGAAGGAATTGGCAAAAAACAAAGGGACACGGGTGTATGATGGGAATACACCGATTGAGGTGATGCGGCACACGTTGGATGGTGGTACGTGCAGAGAAAACAGGTTTGTTGTCGAAATTCAGCGTCCTCAGGGGTGCCAATTCATGAATGTTTACAATCGAGTGTTGTCCCATATATTCACTTGCAACACAAACGTTGCGGTTGGTGATTCGGGGCAAACTTGGTACCAGACACTTTACAACTGCAAAAATACACAGTCTGATGACAGAGAACCGAGGGATGTTGTTGCTAAGAGTGTCATTAGGCGATTAGTCAGGGCACAACGTGAGAGGGAAGAACGCGAACAGTCAGGGGAGGGGACCAAAGAAGAAGAAAAGGAGACAAATACTTGGGTTGAGGGCCTGTCTCGAGTTTTATCGGGGATCAACGCAGCGACATCGCGGAATGTAATTAGTGCTCCGATGAGCCACAACCTCGCGTCTAATAAAGGATCGAGGTTTCATTTCTCTCATGACTTTGCGGAGTTGCTCGTGGGTCAGTTGGCAGAAGTTTTGGAGAATGGAAGCGACGAGGTCTGCGCCATAGTTCGGATATGCAAGGAGGGTCGCAAGAAGATGACACAATGGAAGGACATATCTGCCAACGATTACATTTATCGGCCCAGACACTTGGAAGCTCTCTGCTTTTACCAGCAATCAATGTATTACGCAAAGGGGTACAAGAAAGATGGTCTGTCCAATGATGCAGAAGACGAAACGAAACAAATGGCATTTGAAAAAGGTCACCCTGGCGTGAACTTTGCTTATCTGAGTAAGCTGAAACATGTCAGGATTCCAAACGTGTCGCTACCTGATGGTAGCCTGTGCCGCATCGAAGAACTTCGCATCAACGACGATGCACCAAGCGAAGAAGTGAAAAAGAAACGAGAGAATTATGCAAAGATGGCTCTTTTGATGTTCTGTCCCTTTCGTGGGGAAAATGGATTAGAAGTTTTGAAGGGGGAACGGACCGAAGGGAATGGTTACTGGAACAGATTCAATGCGTTCCGCATTGAGTACTATAGGCAGATGGGTCATCTTTCATATAAAGAAAAATGTGAGACGGAGTTCCTGCTACCTCCAAGTGCTATTGACATCAAGGACGACAATAGCTTGATATCGAAACAGTATTTGTATTTGAATGAGGACAGCAATGAATCTGGGCCCGCTTTCTGGATTAAAGGATTTGAGATTTTACAGAACAACGAGGACAGAATGAGTATGGAACAATGTCAAGGCCGCGCGACAGACGTAATTTCAGACCTTGCACCTTTCCCAGAGAAATACGCTGAAAGGGATGCACGGGATGACTCGGAGCAGCAGAATGACAATCTAGTAAAAGATATCGCCTTTTACTGTGCACAATACGAAGATGGGGAGGAGGGAGAAGAATACGAGAATTTTGTCCGCGCCTACACTCACAAAAGGCTCCTTGATCCGACCAACATTACCCATACCCGTCTCGTGGAAGCCCGTCTTGCATCGTCATCGTCAGATGAATCAATCATCTCCAACTCGACCAATAATACTGCTATCTCTGGGAATGACATTGGTGCATCTACCACTACCAGCACCGCTACCCCCACAGTATCAAATGACCGAAAGTCCGAGGAGATAGAGAGAGGATCATACCCCACTATCATACAGCTGATCAAGGGTTCACTCCTGGGTGGAGGGAATTACGATGATGTTTACTCCACAGATGGATCTGACTGCAACATGGGCATTCCTGTTCCGGATTCGCCGCATGAGCAAGGATGTGCTGGGGAGGACAAACCTCAACCTCAACAGGTTTCAGTTCCTACACTCGAAGGTGTTGCTCGTGCTGTCCTGCGGGAGGAAAAGAAACGCCTCGACGAGAAACAATACATCATGTACGAAGTGATTGCCTGTTCATTCTTGCTTGGTTTATTGACGCAAGACGAAGAGGGCGCAACGTTACTAGGGGGACTATGGACCGCAATCGGGCGAGATACCATGAATGACATTGAGGCATTGAAGCAGGAATTGCGAGAGAGGGGAGGAAGAGAGCAGCTGCTCATGTTTGTGACGGGATTTGCTGGAGCAGGTAAAAGCACCGCAATCAAGATTGCACAGAAGTTTTGCTACGAATTTTGTAAGGCGACTTCTATCATGTGGGCGGATAATACATTTCTGTTTACAGCCTACACTGGATCAGCTGCTGCTGCGTTTGGGGGACTCACCACAGTGAAGGCGACCTACATCGGCAAAAAGGGCAGCACTCCACACTTGAGCGCTGACGAGGAGAAGGCGTTCGAGGGTGTCCGCATCCTCATAATCGACGAGGTGTCATTCCTGACAGATAACGAGCTTTTGAAACTTGATAGGACTTTGCAGAGGATTGGTAATAATCGCCAGCCGTTTGGAGGGTATAGCATCATATTTGCTGGAGACTTTCAACAAAACGAGCCTATTCGGATGAAAGCATCGCAAAAGTTGTGGCACCCCACATCCTCGAGACATTTTGAGAACAACATCAACTGTGCCATCATCCTGGATGGTCTCCACCGATTTAAAGACGATGAAGCATATGGACACATTCTGCAGAGATTGTGTAGAGGTGAAATGACACAGGAGGACGTGGATAAAATCAACAAGAGATACGTTGGTGACGATGGTATTAAATTACCCAAGCAATTCGATGGCGATACTTGCTACGCTTGCGGGACCAATAAACAAAGGAATGCAATCACAGCGGCCATATTTCAAGAGCATCTCAGGCAAACACACCCACAAGCTGGCAACGACGACGATCCCCCCAAGCACACTATCATTATAAAAGGCCTCGTAGAATCAGTAACTTCGTCGGATGCAAAAGTTGGTACGCTGCGCCAGAGGATAATTGAACTCGGAGATACGGACGTGAGACAGGGAAAGAAATTGATAAGTCCACATCTTTGTTGTTATATTGGCGCGTATTTCATGTGCAATTCAAACGATAATCTGAAGGAACAAGGAACGGGTAACGGGACCCAGGCTCGACTAGTTCGGGTGAAATTGAGAGACAACCCAATTAGCTATGGGTGCGAAGTGTGGGACGGAAGAAAGGTCTGGACTGTCTGCGCATCGGATGTGGAATTTGCAGAGTTCGAACACTATCCCAGAAAAGGTGATTCGCCAAGGTATTTCAAACTCAAGCCCAAAAAGGTCACTGCCACAGCGATCGTAACCCCCCATGACATGACGAAAGAGACAATACCGATGGCGTGCGGCGTAACTCAACTTCCGGTGAATGCAAGTGACGCCATTACAGGCCACAAACTCCAAGGTCTGACGAAAGACAATGTCATTGTCTGCTCCTGGAACAGGTCCACTAACTGGATATACGTTGTTCTTTCTCGGGTTCGGACCCTGGCAGGCCTCTATTTGTTCCGAAGACTCAAGCTCAGCGATATCAAACCACCATCACGAGACTACATGGCCTTTCTTGACCGAATGAGAGATCTCCAACAAATTGATTTGAACAGGACGAGGAGACGAGGACGTCGTGAAGATGTAAATGTATCTAGAGTAGCCTGAAGGTTAACATAGCCTTTATGTGTTCAAATAAAGCGAGTATCAATAATCCAAGCGAAATTGTTTTTGTCTACAAGGTTGTTTATGTCTATAGGGTTGCTTTGTCTCAATTCTATTGTAATCCTTCTTCTGCCCCTTCACAACTCCTCGGAGCCAGGATGTGGCATACTTTCAGTGTCTCCTGTGTTGGAGGCTGCCATCTTCATGAGGTGTGAACCATATGATATCAACATAATAGTTTCCTTTAGATGAATCAGACGCCTTGACAACGCACTTGTCCCTTCATCTGTATTTCTCGATGAGGCGTCCACAACCTCTAGTTGCATACGGAGATTGTCAATACCTAGAACAAATCGATACAGATTACAAGGACGGATGTCATCAATCTTTGCAACTTTCCTACAGATAGGGCAGCTTAGGCTCTTCGATAACCATAGCTTTAAGCAAGAATTGCAAAACTCGTGTCCGCATTTATCCAGATGCACAGCGTCATTGAACACATCAAAGCAGATAGGGCAAATAAGCCTCTTTAGGAGGGGGTCATCGAATTCATTATTCGTCATGGATGGATATAGTAAACTCAATTTCAATTAATGTAGTAACGCACTCTGGATATCATCAGTTAATGTGTGGGACAAGTGGCTGTTCAAAATCTATCTAATGCCTGCTAATGCTACAATTGTATTGCATGCTCTCTGATTTATGCTGCATGGAAAAGTAGCATGGCTTAAAGTACGGTTGATGTTTAACTTCATTCAGTTCTCAGAGAGGCCAAATGCAGGAGGCAGTCCCGGGTCGTTAACTGAGTACCGATTACCTTATTCTTCGGTGAGTTCCGACAGTACTTACTTACTTAGGAATAAGTATGGAGGGAGTGCCATTTAGCCAGTATGTATGATTCGCATTTCCAATGAGATCACCACGCATTACTTTTAGTCCTGGGTTCTCTTTGTGAGAAGAGTGTCAGGTACATGCATAGGCATAGGTGTTCGTTAGGTGTCAAGCTAAGTGCAACCACAATATTAAGTTTTGTATCAAGTCCAGCACACCACCAACAACGATGATTGCATACAATCCAACTAAAATGAGAACTGATAGCTCTGTCGCAGCAAACCAGCATCATCATCATCAATCAACTCATACACCCCCTCCCCCAATTTTCCGATGGCAAGCAATATTGATTTAAAAGTTGACCAGCGGTGTCTGGCACAGCTGCGAGGCCATATCTTCGGCTATCAGAAAGCTGAAGAAGAAGATATAGTGCGGCAAGAAGTTGACACTGAAATTGAGATGTTCGGACGTTTGGATTTGAATGAGTTCGAGAGGACATCCGGATTACCCGAAGAACTCATACACTGCTTGGCTGTGAACAAAAGGGGAAAGATCTCAAGATTCTTTCATCTTCCCCTCCTCCGTCAGAAACCAATACATTCTGACCGAAAAGTAGAAGATCATCTGAATCATCTGAATCATCTGAAGTTGTTGGCCAGCATCATATGTATGTACCGCACACAATTCATTGAGGTGTGGAAAAATGTGTGTCTGATGAATGGTCAGGTGCTGGACAAATCTCAAGATGTTGCAGCGTTCCCGGGAACTCTGAAAAGGCTCATCCCGACAATTGATGCGGCCGTGTGGATCAAGACTCATCATGAATTCAACAAGAAGAGTCAGAATCAGAATAGTCTTCTCAAGAATAAGTTGACCTGGGTGGCTCCATCAATGGATCAAAATTTGTGCATCACCCACATTGGGATCATGAATATCGAAGATACTTCTATAGATCCTTCGGCTTGTGGTAGTTTTGGTATTGATTCTATCAATCTCTTGCTCTCGCCTTCTGATAGTGTTCCTAGAGACATCGATCCATGTTCTGGTTCTGGTTCCTCGACTCACGGGGGAATAGCCGCTGAATCATCCGGGGCTGCATCTATGGCCCAATCACAGCAAGAAGGTGGAATCACTACTGAACCATCTGGACCACCGTGGAGAGAAGAGCCCATCGATTTCGGGAAGCTTGAGCTTGAGTCGACTGTCAAGACACTGATCGACTGCTTTAATGATGTGACGGACCCTCTGCTGACTCAAGCAAGTGCAAGAGGAGAGCCAGGCTTCGCCATGGAGAGTGGCATTGGAGATGCAGCTCCGGAAGTCACTGCATTACTCAACACTCTGTTGCGCAAGAGTGAAGCAAGGCAAGCTACTCCTATTCCTCTTAATGTGATGGACCCTCTGCTGACTCAAGCAAGTGCAAGAGGAAAGCCAGGCTTCGCCATGGAGAGTGGCATTGGAGATGCAGCTCCGGCTCCGGAAGTCACTGCAGTACTCAACACTCTGTTGCGCAAGAGTGAAGCAAGGCAAGCTACTCCTATTCCTCCTCCTGCTGCTGCTGCTGGAGCTTCTGGTGATGGTGATGGTTCATGTGAATCTAAGCCTTCTGCAGAACAACCACCGCCAAGTCAGGAGTCATTGATTCCTGTGCAGGAAGCAGAGAATATCTTCACATTGATCAATGCGCTTGGTGCAGTCCAAGCCCATCCTCCTCCTCCTGCTGCTGCTGCTGCTGCCGCTGTTGCTGCTGCTTCCGGTGATGGTTCCTGTGATTGTAGGCCTCCTGCAGATACGACGGCAGGTATGTGTACACAACGTCAAGAGCCCCAGTGTTGTACTTGTCAAGCAGCGTACAAACAAAGTCAACAGTTACAGCACTGGAATCATGGCGAACGGACACCTTATCCACAGACCCGTCCGCTCGAGGGAGATGCCATTGCAATGCAAAACACGTGTCTTCGTTATGGTGGTGCTGATTTTGAATCTCCTGCGAATAAGTGGGCAAGTGCACATGGTGGCCGCCGCCGTCACATCTCTCACAGTCACAGTGATTACAGTCCTGCATGTGCTGGCAGGGGCGTTGGTGGTGATGGTTCCGCCGGGAATATCGGAGCGTATCATGATCAGATATATCACCGTGGCCATGAATCAAACGGGAACTATGATGTTTTCCCGCATGGAACTGCATTGGCATCTGAACGCAGGCGACCACAATTTCAAGCGTCAAAAGGATATCATCCGGATCCAGATGAAGAAGAAAGAGCTCATTGGAGGTGGCATCAACATCATTATATTATTGCACCACATGATGAGCACATACAACAAGGAATTCAACACTCTTATCCAGACAGAGCTCGCAGAGCAGGGGGATGCAAACGCCATTTCTCTGGAAATAGTCCTAATGCTGACGTGCCAGATATGACACTTGACCATGAATCTTATGATTATGAATATCGTGGCACTGGCCCTTATTATTACCAAGGAGATGGACAGGATCGGGATCCATTTACCATATGATGTTGTCATTCATCGGAAAGAGAAAGGTGTCCGCTTCCGAAAGCTTCGCTCACTTCACAAATGACCCAATAACAATAGGTTTCAGCTTAGTCTCTTTGCAGCGGCCTCACTATGATGCTCAGCCAAGAACTTCATGACTGCCTCCTTCAGTAGTGTGCAGTTCCTTGATTCCACATAAATTAGATTATCCATTGCGTTATCATTGCTGATACTCGTAGAGTCTACGAGTGCTATTTCTGCTTCCAACTTGAGGCCAGCGATGGATTACTTGTCTGTCACATCTCTATGATATCTTTCGTATGTACCTTGAGATCTTCTTCTGGAACGCTCTCTCCATATATAGGAAAGCAAGTGGCGGAAGACATCAGGAGAAAAAAAATCCAGGTGATATATATAAGTATCATAGTCTGTACTTTTATAACAATAACAATATCTAAGTATTTATCTATCACCCGGTGCCCATGTACATGAGATGCACACATCCCATCATAAATGAATTTTTATATAGCCCCCCATTTCAGTAAGATGCCCACCAACAAGCTCAGTCGAACCACATCCTTCCATTCCATTCGACGTCACTCACCTGCGAGATGACACGCTTTCCCTCCGCCTCGCTTCCGAAAAACTCGATTAACACCTCTCCATCTTGCAAGATATCTTCCTTGCTAGTGCCAAAGTAAATCTTCTTGATGTACATAATGCAGTCCTTGTCGAGTAGGTAATAATTGAGAGGCATCAGGGGGTCCCCCGAGACGTCGCCTCTGAACTTGAAGCTCTTCAATTCGAAATCGGATGAGGAGAACGAAGAGAAAGAGCTAGCAATCTTCTGACCGATCTCACTTGGCTCCTCTTCGGGATTCTGTCGAAGCGTAATGATACAGTTCCAAGGGTATGGCATCTCAGGGATGCTCTTCATAGCTTCATCATCCAAAGGCCTGAGTTGATCACGGCGGGGCAATATGCTATCAATGTACCATCCAGAAGCAGCATCATCGCCATTGCGCCAGGCGTCTGTGAGAGGTTTGATGTAGGCCCCCTGATTTTTGCGGGTTGGTGACGAAACAATACTAATGACGATGTCAACCACTGCTGTCTGCAAACTTTCGATGATTCCACCCGAGGCTGCAGATGGAAATTTTGCTTTGATGGGGGAGTAATTTACATTTTTCTTAACCCTTTTCGAACGGGGAGCAGCCGATGCAGCCACTGGTGTCTTCTTCGAGCCTGCCATATCTTGGAGAATAAAGCGAATCTGATTTATGAGCCAACCTCAGATCGCTAACCCACAAAACAAGCATAACCATCAGTCCTAATTTCAACATCTGTACTTAAGGTTGGGTTCTTAACCTTTTTTTCGATTTGGGTCTTATAGCGTCTCAGTAGGTATGGTAGGAACTGGTATGAGGCATTTTCAAATTTCAGATTATGAGTTAGCACTCCCCACAAATTTCAGATTATGAGTTAGCACTCCCCACAAATTTCAGATTATGAGTTATCACTCCCCACTAACTTCAATTTCAAATCTGGCAACCCCAGCCCCAAGTAAGTGTAAATAACTCAGGTATGGTATCTATATAGCTAGTATGTTTCTGCCAAGTACTCATTTGAAGTCTGATCACAGGTTTCAGGCAACTGCTGTTTTGGCATGGTTGCATTTAAATAATATTATAATTATACTGCTGAGGCTTATCTCATTGGCCTGATCGAGGACACCAACTTGTGTGCTATTGCTGTTCAAATTCGATGCTAAGCGTGTGACTAATGTGCCAGAGGATGCCTTCATGGAGAGCCGGCATCTAATCATAATCATATAACAAGAAAAAACATAAACTAAAGAAAGACTATTAATCAGCATTCAGTGATGATTGGACAGCGCACTATATTAGGGAGGTATACAAGTAATTCTAATTCAAAACTCTGCGTCAAGGCTGAACACTTGATCCTCCTGGGCTACACCAACACCACTCTTAGCATACTCTCCAACGCGCTTCTCAAAGAAGTTAGTTTTTCCCTGCAGACTGATCATCTCCATCCATTCAAATGGATTGGCAGCTCCGTAGTGCTTGGAGCATCCAAGGGCAGCCAACAAACGATCAGCACAGAACTCAATGTACTGGCACATGAGGTCTCCGTTCATGCCAATCAGGGAAACAGGAAGGGCCTCCACCACAAACTCCTTCTCGATCTGGACAGCATTAGTTATAATCTCGTCAATACGGATAACAGGCAACTTGCTCACGAGCTTGCTGTAAAGAAGGCAGGCAAAGTCACAATGTAAACCCTCATCACGTGAGATAAGCTCATTGGAGAAACAAAGGCCGGGCATGAGACCACGCTTCTTCAACCAAAAGATGGCGCAGAAACTGCCGCTGAAAAAGATACCCTCCACGGCCGCAAAGGCGATCATACGCTCGGCGAAGGAAGCGTTGTTTGAGTCGCACCACTGGAGAGCCCAGTGAGCCTTCTTTTGAACACAGGGAATGGTCTCGATGGCATTGAGAATGCGAGACTTGGTCTTTTGATCCTTAATGTAGGTGTCAATCAACAACGAATAGGTTTCGCTTTGAATGTTGTGTAGATTATAATATATATTGATATGTAAACATATACCAGAAACCAGGAAACAAGTGAGTGTCGATGGTATGAACCAATGTGAAAGCCTACACATTCTTTTCATCTTGTTACCTATGAATATTTTCAACCGCGATTTGAAATCCGTAGAAAAAGCGTGCCTCAGGGCTTTGCACCTCAGTAGCAAAGTTACTGGAGAGGTTCTCGTTGACAATGCCATCGGAGGCAGCAAAAAAGGCAAGGACGTGGGAGACGAAATGACGTTCGCTGTCGGCTAGACCCTCCCAATCTTTGAGGTCGGAGGAAAGGTCAATTTCCTCGGTAGTCCAGAAACAAGCTAGTGCCTTTTTGTACATGACCCATATCTCTAGTACAAAGACATGCGGAGGGAGGTGAGGCAGAGTATGCACGTAACATTCGGGCAAATTGTCAATGCAGAGGCAGTCATGCCTCAACCTACCTCGTTATCTTGGATCGGGAACAACACAAAGCGGCGTGGGTTCTCCTTTAGTAAAGGCTCATCGGCGACCTCGGCTTTGATATCTGCACCATTGTCCATTGTCTGGGTTTTGGTTTGACTTTAGTGTGGGTTTCTTATTATGCAACGATCAAGGACCTGGAGGCAAAGATACAATGTCAAAATCATGGCCCAGACAGAAAGGTATGTAAGCTACATAATCAATTTGTGCGACGACCAGTAAGCAGGTGTCACATCTCACTTAGATTGTCTTTACCCCACAATACTCTAGATATCCAGTACATTTTAGAGACCATTGGTAAAAATAACATCCAAATTTCATGTATCATGTCCAGTATCATTGCATCAGAACCAGCGAACAACCTTTCTAGCACAGCACAGCACAGCACAGCACAATCATGTTTATCAGAAAAAGAGACGGAAGACAGCAAAGCTGTCAATTTGATAAGATCCAGAGCCGCATCTCGAAGCTATGCTACGGTCTCGATCAAAAGGTGAGAGCATCTGCATCTTGTAATGTTGGTGCGCCCGAAAGAATGATTTGTTAACACACTGTGCTGCGCAGCTATCGTACTTACGCTTACGTCCTTCTCTTGCTCTCTCATCCTCTATTCTAGTTCGTAAACGAAGCCATCATCTCGCAAAAGGTGATCCAGGGAGTCTATCCAGGCGTCACCACCATTGAGATCGATGAACTTGCAGCTCAAACTGCTGCATCCTTTGCCACTCAACATCCTGACTATGCCATCCTCGCCGCCCGTATTGAGGTGTCCAACTTGCACAAAATGACAGAGAAATCATTTTCAAAGGTTATGCACGCCTTCCGCGGATACAAGCACCCCAAAACTGGCGAGACTGCCCCTCTAATCTCCAAAGAAGTCTACAATGTCATCATGGCCAACAGAGACACACTTGACGGGTGCATCATCCACGACAGAGACTTTGAATTCGACTACTTTGGCTTCAAGACCCTCGAAAAATCATACCTACTCAAAATTGATGGAAAGATTGCCGAGCGTCCTCAGCACATGCTCATGCGTGTTGCCGTCGGCATTCACATGGATGACATTGACCGTGTGAAAGAAACATATGATCTCCTCTCCCAAGGATACTTCACCCACGCGACACCCACCCTCTTCAATGCAGGCACTCCAAACCCACAAATGTCTTCTTGCTTTCTCACTTGTATGAAGGCCGATTCCATCGAAGGTATCTACGACACACTCAAGAATTGTGCTATTATTTCAAAGTATGCTGGTGGCATTGGTATGTCGGTCAGCAATGTCAGAGCTAGCGGTAGTTACATTCAGGGTACCAACGGAACATCCAATGGTATCGTGCCAATGCTCCGTGTATTCAACAACACTGCTCGCTACGTTGATCAAGGAGGGGGAAAGCGTAAGGGGAGTATTGCTGCCTACATTGAGCCATGGCATGCAGATATTTTTGCATTCCTTGACTTGAGGAAGAACCACGGAAACGAGATGGAGCGTGCCCGTGACCTTTTCTACGCCCTCTGGATTCCCGACCTATTCATGGAGCGTGTGCAATCAAATGTTTACTGGACCTTGATGTGCCCCGACGAGTGCAAGGGGCTCGAAAACTGCTGGGGTGATGAATTCAAAGCCCTCTATGAGAAGTATGAGCGTGAAGGCAAGGGGCGTAAGACTATCAAGGCCCAGCAGCTTTGGTTCGCTATCCTGGACTCACAGGTAGAGACTGGGACTCCCTACATGCTCTACAAAGATCACTGCAACAGAAAATCGAACCAACAAAACCTTGGAACTATCAAGTGCTCCAACTTGTGTACCGAAATCGTGGAGTACACCGCACCTGATGAGATTGCTGTGTGCAACTTGGCAAGCATCAGTCTTTCGAAGTTTGTGACTCCTGCTGGACACTTTGGCGAGGTGAGTCACTATGATTACGACTTGGACAAACTCAAAGAAACCTCCAAGATTGTGACAAGGAACCTGAACCGTGTCATTGACAACAATTTCTATCCCGTTGAGGAGGCCAAGAGATCTAACATGCGCCATCGTCCCATTGGTATTGGCGTCCAGGGTTTGGCCGACGCTCTGCAAATGATGAAGCTTCCATTCGAGTCCGCCAAGGCTCGCAGCCTGTAAGTTTCTGTGATCATTACAAACTGCTTTATCATGTCGTGATGAAGTATTTCTCATGAGTTTGCACATCCTCTCTCTACAGGAACAAGGAAATTTTCGAAACAATCTACTTTGGAGCTTGCGAGGCAAGCATGGAACTTGCTCGGGCAGATGGAGCATATGAGACTTACAAGGAATCTCCTGCGAGCAAAGGAATTCTTCAATTCGATATGTGGAGTGTGGAACCAAGCAGTCGTTGGGACTGGTCGGGGCTTAAGGACAAGATTGCAGAACACGGAATGCGCAACTCTCTTCTCATGGCTCCTATGCCTACTGCATCAACTGCTCAGATATTGGGAAATAATGAGAGTACTGAACCATTCACTTCTAACATGTACAACCGTCGTGTCCTTGCTGGAGAGTTTACCGTTGTGAACAAGCATCTCCTCTGTGAACTTACTGTCAATGGCTTGTGGACGGAGAAGGTTCGTAATAAGATCATTGCCGATGGTGGATCTGTCCAAAATGTTGCCGAAATCCCCAAGAGCATACGTGATGTGTACAAAACTGTCTGGGAAATCCCTCAGAGGGCAATTTTGGATATGGCCGCTGACCGTGGTGCCTACATTTGTCAGAGTCAAAGCATGAATGTTCACATCAGCGAACCCAACACATCAAAGCTGACATCTATGCACTTTTATGCCTGGAAGAAGGGTCTAAAGACTGGTATGTACTACCTCCGTACCAGACCCAAGGCTGATGCTATCCAGTTCACTGTCGACCAGGAGATGCTTGCAGAAGCCAATCAAAATCCGACCGAGAACGAGAGCACCTCACAAAAGAATCATTCCAGTACCGTCAAAGAAGATCAATGTTTGGCTTGTGGTGCATAAGAACAGTTGACATTGGTGATCTGGGTATATTAATATATGGTATATATTTAGTGTTATCACTGGGATTAATTCGTTAGCATCTAAGGCTAATCAGACGTATTTAAAATTTCTGTTATATTATTGCTTTCCCTCAGTCCCTTCCTCCTCTCTCATCATTCTTCTGTGCCCAGCATGTCACATAGAAACGAAAAGTCCCAATTCATCCTAAAAACAACCACCATTCTATTACGACACAGCGAAGGCCTGCCTTCTTTGAAGCAAGCTTGTGAGCAAGTTGCCTGTTATCCGTATTGACGAGATTATAACTAATGCTGTCCAGATTGAGAAGGAGTTTGTGGCGAAGGCCCTTCCTGTTTCCCTGAGTGGCATGAACGGAGACCTCATGTGCCAGTACATTGAGTTCTGTGCTAATCGTTTGTTGGCTGCCCTTGGATGCCCCAAGCACTACGGAGCTGCCAATCCATTTGAATGGATGGATATGATGAGTCTTCGCGGGGTAGGACTAACGTTTTTAAGAAATATGTTGGGGAATATTCAAAAAGCAGAGTTGGTATTGACAAAAAAGACCAAGCTTTAGCCGGAATGCTGAATTTTGACATCAACATCAGCTCTATTTAATTACTCGTATATTTCCCTGATAGGGCGCTATCCAATCATGGTTGCTGATTGGCAGTCTTTCATTATTTTATGTTTTCTCTTGTTGTATATATGATTAGGCCCGCTCTCCACGAAGGCGGCGAGCAAGCTGGATATCCTTTGGCATAATTGTTACACGCTTGGCATGTATAGCGCAATGGTTGGTGTCCTCAAAAAGGCCGGTTAGATAAGCCTCAGCTGCCTCCTGCAACGCCAAAACGGCAGTCGACTGAAACCTAAGATCCGACTTCAAATCCTGCGCAATCTCACGCACAAGACGCTGAAAAGGAGCTTTTCGGATGATCAAATCCACACTTTTTTGGTAACGGCGGATCTCACGGAGAGCGACAGTTCCTGGGCGGTAGCGGTGGGGCTTCCGGACACCTCCAGCGGTGGGAGCAGATTTGCGTGCTGCCTTGGTGGCTAGTTGTTTGCGAGGAGCTTTGCCTCCTCCGTTTGATCTCGGTGTTGTTTGTTTTGTTCGAGCCATGAAAATTACTTATTATTGTTCCTACAATTTGTGAGAAGTAGGAATACTTGCTTACTCATGAAACTGTGTTGGGATTCTGTGTGTGGGGTGTGGGGCTTTAGGTTATTTTTGCGCTACGGTAATTACGTATCACTGATATTGTAAACAAGAAAAGCATCTGTGGATGGCTGAGAAGACATAGAAGTCGACTGCGATCTACTTCCTTGGGAATTAGATTGACCACCTGGGCTATATAATAAAAATGAAATTTGGTCATCATTAAGTGACGACGCTGATGTCGGTCCATGGTTGTTTGTGTAGATTCTGATGTTATGGGCTCTCGGCAGAAACATACTAGCTATATAGATACCATACCTGAGATATTTACACTTACTTGGGGCTGGGGTCTGGCTGGGGTTCGGTTTTTGGTTGCCAGATTTGAAATTGAAATTAGTGGGGAGTGCTAACTCATAATCTGAAATTTGAAAATGCCTCATACCAGTTCCTACCATACCTACTGAGACGCTATAAGACCCCAAATCGAAAAAAAAGGTTAAGAACCCACCTTTTGAAATTAGGACTGATGGTTATGCTTGTTTTGTGGGTTAGTCGATCTGAGGTTGGCTCATAAATCAGATTTGCTTTATTCTCCAAGATATGGCAGGCTCGAAGAAGACATCAGTGGCTGCATCGTCATCGTCATCAACATCTATCCCAATCCCGGTATTATTTCTTTAACGTCAAAATGAAGATTCATTATTGTGGTGGACTGTACAACGGTTCTGTTCGGAAGGCCAAGTCGAGCAGCAGAAAAAAAGGAAAGGGCATGGCAAAACACCGTTTCATTCCACACGGATGGGGCTTTTACGAGTTCAAGGGCGATATAAAATACACTGGATGGTTCCGCGATGGATTCGAGCACGGATGGGGCCGCCTTACTTGGTCGAATGGGGACACTTACGGGTGCTACTTCAGCAAGGGTAGACCTGAAGCAACGTTGTTGAAACTTGTCAAGGAGGCTAAAAAATTGAAGACAAAAGTTTCGAAATTGACAGCCTCTTTGATGGAAAGCCAAGACAATCTCAGCCTTGAGGAAGAAAAGACGATGCAAGTGGCGCTCTCTCTCGATAGAGCGCAAGAGCGCTGCGAAGCTCTGCACTACCTCGCACTTTCAGCTGGAGTTGATGCAGGACACTTGAACGCAATCCGTGACAACATCTAATTCTAAGGCTGCACAGGCTAGAAGTAACTATGTATTAATGTCATTTAGAACTGATCTGAAATGTACCACATCTATAACACGAATAGAAGTAGAAGGCGATCAACTATTACTATTATATATATATATATATTAAATCCTGTCATACAAGATTTTGCAATAGCTTGATAGATGACATGGGGAAAGACACACCAATGTTATATATATATATATATTTTAAGACATGGGGAAAGACACACACATTAAATACAACAAAATTTCACAGGTGTTCTTAGTAATCATGACCGAGGTGAATCACCATATATATTAGTATATATTAATTTTTGTCTCTTCCACTGGGTGCAGACGTCGATCCAAATCCACCAACACCACGTTGTGTCTCTGTCAATTCATCAACCTGCACTGCATGAACCATTGAAATTCTTTCCAGGATTAATTGGGCAATGCGATCTCCGATGAAGACTTGAAAGTCCTCTCGACCGAAATTGAAGAGAACTACACCTACATTTCCTCGGTCTGTTTTTGGATCATTATTTGAAAAATATATGCATGAAATTTTGAGATGGGGGTTGCAATGAAAGACGAGGCTGGTAATTTGTCATATTCAATTTTAGCTTACAGTCAGCGTCGACAACTCCGGCACCACAGTCGATCATTTTCTTAACAGCAACACCACTAAATAATACAACAGAGCATAGTACAGAAATAATATGAATACATGATAACATAGCACACAATATTGAGCATTTTGTCAGACTTGCCTCCTTGGAGCGATACGGGCATAAGTTCCCTCCGGACATGCAACACTCAAGTCAGTTTTAATAACTGCCATCCCCCCAGCGGGTACGACTTTAGGCTCCGCTGCACATAAATCAAACCCAGCAGATTCGGGTGACCAGCGAGTTGGCACAGTGGCATTAG
>Ga0233403_10000330_pt1 | contig 22248 bp, 10 predicted proteins | sample Na_oxic_1_MG_FD_179866 | JGI IMG/M metagenome (GOLD analysis project Ga0233403, IMG submission 179866) | Seawater microbial communities from Saanich Inlet, British Columbia, Canada - Na_oxic_1_MG | ecosystem: Environmental > Aquatic > Marine > Inlet | place: Canada: British Columbia | collected...
CGTTGCTGTCGCAACCACCATGACGATGCCCATATACAATGCCGTGGGGATAGATTGTGAATATAAAAAATTGGTGATAATAAGAAAATAGCTTAAAAAACAAAGTAATAAAGCGTCACGCAGATTTTTCATTTCAACCAATTTCAATGCACATAACACCACAAGCAATGCGACACCCGCATCGCGTCCAAATAACGTCCGATAACTCAACAAAATACCCAATAACATGAGCAAAAGTACTGCAATTCGTACTGGCGAGCTAGGCAAAGGCCAGCGTTGTCGTGTTATCACATAACGCCATAACAACAATATCAAAAAAGCCGGCAAAATCCACCAAGCCAAATGAAACGAATGGGGCAAGGCAACCAAAATTAAAGTCGCCATTAGCCATGATAGGGCAGATAAATTAGGAAATAACATTAATGGTTAATGATTAATGATTAATGGTTAATGGTTAATGTTATAGTCTGTGGTTCTCTGTGGTTCTCTGTGTGCTCAGTGTTGAAAAAAAATCAGCCGATTGAGTACAACGAATGACGTGGATAAACGAATTTTATACCGCCTTCTATTCAAACATAACCAAAGCTTGCAAACAATGCTCACGATGTTGTTCACCTCGATCATTTTTAAACCATACAATGCGCCCTGACTTTCGGCTAGATTTTGCATGATGATAAATTGCTGATAAATTGCGTTTTTGTCAAATTCATGTTGTCCTGTACTGAGGCATACAATCCAGCCGTAGGGGCAATCCCTTGTGATTGCCCTATTGATAAGTGGCTAAATCATCTAGGGAAAGGCCCGTTGTTTCAGCAACTATCATCGGTTCTATACCCTTGGCTAATAGATTGCGGGCGATTTCGAGGGCTTTGTTTCGTTCGCCCTTTTCCATGTCTTCTTTCCGTTCTCGAAGCCGTAGATTATCAAAATCTTTTTCATCCATAATTGATACCCGTTCCTGCGGTGTCAATCCATCATCATCAATCAATTGAGCAGCCTTTTGTATAATAGGCCGATTCAAATTGATATTGGGTGTAGATGGATTATTAATACTTTCAGTTACCAATTCCATCCAATCTTTCAAACCCTTTGGCGTTTGTTCATTCAGATAAAAGGGATTGAGAAAAAAGAGCTTATGGGGATAAAGCGCCAAAGTTTCCCCTTTTTCGGTTTCAGTGAGTTGGCGCGTGCTTATCAAGCTACGTTGGTAGCTTTTATCTCGGATTTGGCGAGTAAACCAAACAATGGTATAGACGGTACGTTCTAACTTATAGGCTTTATAATTTTTCGCCAATTCGACTTGAGAAACTAAATGATAATGCCAAAAACGGTCAAAATCATAATCATACCGTTCCCGTTGTATTTCAATCACGAGGCGATGAGTGGGATCATTCACAAAAATATCAATCGAAATATCGATCCCCCCAATCGGTGGTGTGAACTTTTTTTCAACTTCAATGGTTTCTGGTTGAAGCTCAATGCCCAAAAAGTCGAAGATAAAGGCTTTGAGAATGTCTTCATTGGAAAGTAGTTTTTTAAAAACCACTTGGTTGTTTAAAGCCGCTAACATAATCAGTCTCCTGAGATTTGCAATCGTTTCCTTTTCGATTTTCTGATTACCAAAACAATAACTACAAGGATTAGATATAAGAAAGGATTAGATTTTGTCAAGCTTCATGTCATTGAATTTCATCAATAAATGAATCATGTTGAGACTGATGAGTTCATTAAGTGCCTAATATCTATCCTTTCTTAGGAACGTGCATAAAATAAAATCGCCATTAAAAATTATCATTTCCCTTGTCATTGCTGTATTGAGAAAAAGTTGTCTTTTTCACGCAAAAGTTGCGCGCAACTTTTATCAGCGTAGTACAGCGAAGCGAAACTTTTGCGTGAAAGCGTGAATTACTTATTCTCTGTGGTACTCTGTGGTACTCTGTGTGCTCTGTGTTGAAAAAATTCAGCCTTCTATTCAAACATAGCCAAAGCTTGCAAACAACGCTCGCGATGTTGTTCACCCCGATCTGGTTCAAGCGTACAACCCGGTATTTTTAAACCATACACTGCGCCCTGATTTTCCGCGATTAATATCCACAAACACAGTTGCGACAACCCAGTTTCCACATCGTTCAGCATAGCCACATCATCCCAAGTTAGCCACGCTTCGGTAGCATTCATACCCCCAAATTGTTTAATCATCCAATCCTGTTCACGCGCCACCGCTTTCCAATCAATATGTCGTGGAGAATCCCCCAATTTATAATCGCGATACCCCATAAAATCTTCCCCGCCTCCATCACGCGGCCGGCCCTCTCCCATGTTTTCAGCTTCCAGCCCTAAAGGCAATATTTTATGTCCAAGCGGCTGTGGATAAACCAAAGTAGACAAATCAAGGTGTACAAACGTCCAAGCATGAAACAATCCCACTGGAAAATGCGTATACAACATGACTCGCCCTAAAAACACTTTTCCCCGTTGCGTCGTCGGAACCGGTAAAATCAGACTCACACGTTGATCGGCCGGCACATCTCTAATCGTTTTCGACTTGAACTGTTCAAGGGCAGAATCACGCAACCAATTCGTATTCCGCGCATCGCGCACCCAAACTAAACCATAACGCGCCGCCTGTCCACGATTATCTAGCCATAACTGAAATTGCGCCGTTTCGCCAGAAAACACAGGAGGCACTTTACCCGCTTCTATGCGTAATCCCAACAAAGTACGATGCGTATGTAAAATAGACACGATAGCCATGCTCCCCAATAAAAAAGTCAGCGCATAGCCCATACTATTATTGTAATTCATAGAACCCAACAACATCACAAACAAAACCAAGGCAAACCATAAACCCGATCTAGTTGGCAAAATATAGATTTTTCGCCGCATCAAAACAATCGGGCCAGGTTGCGCTACAGCCCTTGGTAAAGCAAAAAAACGTCGCCAACCGCTTTGGATTGGCTTAACAGAAGCATTGAGTGTAGTCATCTTTTCAATGTTCAATTATCAATTATAAGAAATAAACGCGCTTTGACGCGCTTTGACGCGCTTTGACGCTATGTCTCAAGAAAAATATTTGCGTCTCTTGCGCCTCTTGCGCCTCTTGCGTTATAAACAACTGGGGATTCTTTGCGCGAACCACCGTATTGAATGATTTTTTCAACTTCAGTGTGGTAAGTTTGGATTAAGAGTCTGGACATGGTTTTTTTTTATGAAGGTATTGATTTTGAGCCGTTTTAGGAGATCATTTTCCATTTATGTTCTTCAACCCATTGATAATCTTAGAGAAATATTTGCGTCTCTTGCGCCTCTTGCGCCTCTTGCGAATTAATGGTGGGCAGCAAAAACACGCTACCCACCCTACGGTATATTAATAAAATCTTAGCATTACCGGATAATCAACAGGACATGGAATATCAAGTTGTGCATACCAACCCTTTTTTTCAAGTAGGTATAATTCCATAAAATATTAGCGGCTACTTTGTTAAACGTTTTTCGCTTAACCGCTATTAAATCCACTAAAACATAAAAATCTTTGGGACGAATCTGAGTGCGTTTGCCATTGATGGGTAAATGGGATTCATAACCATAAACGTTTTGATAAATCGCTGTCGTTGCTATGTCATAAAGCGGTGACATCTTAATCGTTTTTCCTTCGCTTCTCACGGACAAATTCTTGGTGTGCATATCTTCATGGACAATCAGCATCGAATAAAAATAATAGCTCAAGAGAATTAAACGTTCTTTCTGTAAGGTTAACACGTCTTTAATCCGCTTAAACATTTTTTCTGAACTGCTATGGTATTTATGTTCACTATCCAATCCGAGTAAAGTTGCAAATTCATAATAGGCGAATTTATAGCCGTTATATCGATCAAAACGCTTCACAATATAATGATATTCACGATCAGTCTGTCGTTTGACTATGGCTGTCCAAGGCACTTCAAAACCTAATTCATTTTTGGCAAAAGTCATAAACAGGTGTTCATTAATGGCTAAATGCGGAAAATAAAAATCATCGTCTGGATTCGCTTTTTTAGGATGATACGGTTTAATAAAATGATAGGCCCTGGCCTCAGCTTGCCGTATGATATTGTTTTTAAAGACAATAGACAATTTATGTTGATAACCGGATAATCCCGAAGGTTCCAACATTCTGCTGACTTCTTGTAATCCATTTCTGTCAGGAGACAGTATTTTGTCATCAATGTCAATAGCCATTTCTAAAATATTGGGAAAAGTATTTTGTCCAAGCAGTTTATCTTTGATATCCGTATAACGAATTGAGTGAGCATAAGGCTTATCGAATTTAAGAGGCGTTTTAGAAAATTGAAAATCACCATAAATATGCTGTAAAACGGGCAATAAATCAAAATCATTAGCAGAACCGACTTTTTGTTGCAGTATTTTTCTATCCGTTCCTTCTGGAATCAGCTGTTCAAAAACAGGAAAAATTTCACTTTCTAAAATAGTTTCAGTCAAATCCAGTGTTGGCGACAAAGCCACAGCTTCTGGTTCGCACAAATAATGACTGTCGTAGGCAAATTGATATAATCCCTTCTCAAAATTCAAATAACCCATTAATTGTTCTTGTTTATAAACCAATAAAGCGTTATCAAAATAGTTTTTTGGATTCATTAATTGATAGTGTTCATTAATATCATTATGCCCTCCAATCTGAAATTGGGCCAGTCTGCCCGCTTTTTTGAATTGATTCAGATACTTATGCACAGTGGTTTGACTGAGATTGAGAACCGGTGCAATTTCATGAACCGTAATATTTCGTTTTTTGTCGAGGCAAAATTGGAGTATTTTTTTTGGGTTTCGTTCATCTGATTGGTTTCGGTTTCGCGATTGAAAAAGAAATAAACGCGCTTTGACGCTATGTCTCAAGAGCAATCTTTGCGTCGTTTGCGTCTCTTGCGCCTCTTGCGTTAAATGAACAACGCTCCGGCTTTAACGCAGAGGTGTTCGATCTTGGCGTAGTTCAATAAAATTAAGAATTTTTCAGAATTAAAAACCATTAATATTCTGTCAATTCTATAACAAAACGTTGCTGTCAGATTATCAAACTGAATTTCACGCAAAAACTTTTGCGTGAAGGGGCTGCGATAAATCGTGCCATGCACTTTAGCCTAGTTGCCCAAATTGCCCAAGGCCAGAAAACATTATAATAAATTATGAACAATTGAACGTATTTTTGAACAAAACTATATTTCAGGATTTCACTTAAGAAGTTTTAGTTTTTGCGCGCAAAAACATTATTTCACGCGCGTAGTGAAGCTTCGCTATACTTTAGCGTGAACCGAAAGTCGGATTACCCAATCGGTGCAGCCAATGGGGCAATCTCCCGCGCATGCCCAATTTTTAATAAAATCAATAAGATGTGTTAAATCGGTATAAACTCTATTGAAAATGATTGCGGATAACTTTATTTCAAATTAATCAATTTCCACGCAGTAATAAAATTCAATTTTGATTTGATATTCGTTTATCTAAAATTCAATTCGTTGTATTATTTGATCTAGCTTAAATGGTGGGCAACAAAAAGACGTTACCCACCCTACATTTATTAATTCGTTTATAATATTAAAAAAACTTATGCTTCAGTCATAAATTGCGCTTTTTTTTTAACAGACACAGCCAACAGCTAAATACAGTTTTTGCGCGCAAAAACTTTTGCGTGAAATGGTGGACAGTATATTAATAAACAGCGAGGTTTTTAACTATGTTTCGTTATTTTTTACATTACACACTGATTTTTTTTATGGCCTTAATCCCTATTCAAGCAATAGGTGCCCCTTCATCTGAGATTGCTCAACTGTTGCGTCAGTGTGAAAAACATCTTCAAGCCAACCGTTTGACTAGCGGCAAAGGGGGTACAGCCTTTGGTTGTTATCAAGAGGTGTTAGAAAAAGATGCGGATAATGCCAAAGCTTTGGCGGGTTTAAAAGAAATCGAGGCGCGTTATGCTGGATGGGCACAAAAGGCCTTCGATAGGGGGCAAAAAGACAAAGTCAAACGGTATTTGGAGAGTTTACGCAAGGTTAATCCAAAATCGGCCAAATTGGCAGAGTTAGAAGCGCAAATATCCCCCACTCGTAGTACGTCAAGCGCGGCGACACCTTCACAAACGCCTTCCCCATCTGACAGTGATGCCGCTTCTCAAGCATCGTCTAGTGAAGAAGCAGCTTCACAAGCAGCTTCTAGTGAACCTCCTCCTCCAAAGAAGGCGAAAATAACTGATGTTGGGCAAATTTACGAATTAATCAATACCACGGATTGTTTAACTTGGCCTAGTTTAAACATGAAGGAAAAAGGGGGTAAAGACGGTTGGGAGTCGTTTTATCCTAAAAACGGTGACATTGGTATCGTGCTAAAGGAAATGAAACATTGTCATTTTGAGAACAACGTGTTTATTTTAGAAATGGAGCAGTATTATGTGCCCATTTCCAGTGTTGGGGTTGAAATCATGTCTGAAGACTCTACGACTGAATAGTGCTTGAACGCATTGTTGTTTTCCCACTACAACTATAACTACAAGGATTATTTATAATAAAGGATTAGATGAAAGGGCAGACACGTCGGTCTGCCCCTACATCACGCCCGTAGGTGCGAGCCGAAAGTGTTCGCCCCTTGTAATCATAACTCATCATTTTTTTATCACTTAGGAGACTTGATAATATGTCCTTATTTAAATTTTTGGTGTATTGTCTTTTTGTATATAGCCTCATTGGCTTACCTGTCAATGCACAACCGGTGGCGAATCCCGAAACCACCGATATCGCCTCAATCACGCCACAATGGATTGAAGAACGGAAACCGCTGATCACGAAGGAACAAGCCGCCTTAGAAAAAGCTCAAAAGGCTTTGCAAGCAGAAGAGCAAGCCTTTCCAGAGAAAAAATCCACTTGGGCTGGAAAAACGGATAAAATCACCAAAAAGATGCTGGAGAAGGCGGCAGTTCAGCGGCAAACGGCTAACCAAAAGATCGATGAATTGCGGCTAAAACGCCAAAGTGTTCAAGAGAATCTGGATGAACAAAACCCACGTCTCACAGAATTACAAACGAAGTTAGAAGAACTCACTCAATTTCCGCGTGAGGTACAAACCGTTGCTCAAAATCAACGAATCGAAGAGGTAGAGAAGGAAATGGCCTTGCCCAAACAGGCCGTTGAACTTGAACAACAACATCTTGATATTCTCAAGGAACACACTGAAGTGGCTATTAAACAAGCACTTATCGCTATGCAATGGCATAGTCAGTTGCAAACTTTGCCTCAACAGCAGCGGATTAAAGAACGGGAAATGGTGATGGTTAAGGCAGAAGTGGGCCTTGAACACAATCAGAAAGCTTTGCAGACTAAGCAGAAAGAGTTGCCTGATAAAATTGCTACTTTGGAAGCAACGCAACTGCCTGTTGACAAATTGGCAAAAATGTTTGAAAAAGCGGCCTTAAATAAGGATACTGCCGATGTTGATGTCCAAAATATGGGTTTAGAAATCCAAAGTGCTGAAACGAATTTGGAAAGGCAACGCAAAATTCTCACTGAAGATCAGGAAAAGCTGGACACGATCCGTAAGACACCGGCTGCCCATCCGGAACAAGAAAAATTACAAGAACAGCGCATCTTAGAGTTTGATAACAAAATCAAGTTGCTACAAAAGACACTTGAGTTGGATGAACAACAACTTGAGATGCTCAAACAGCGTCTGGTACAGGCAGAAAAACGGTTAGAATTGGCGAGACAATGGCATGAGAATGTGCAAATCGTGCATAAATTGCGTCAAAAGCAAGCGTTAGAATCCCAAATTCAAAAAGAGCGGCAACGCCATCTGGCTAGTGCAGCAGAGTTACGCTGGGAATTAGAAAAACTGCCCCCTTTAGAAGAGAATGCGGCTCAGCGTTATCTGCTTAAGGTCAAAATTCAAGAAGCCAATGAACTGGCAGAGCAGGTTGTGCGTAAATTAAAGGTTAAGCACATCCAAGGGCAACTAGAGCAAGGGAAAACAGCAGTTGAGCAAGAAACGACGGAAGTTTTTTCTCAAACCCAGCTTGATAATACCCAGTCCTTGATCCAAGAAACCGTTGTTTTATTACAAGAGGTCATTGTTTTACAAGAATTGCTGGAAAATAAAGTGGCCGTTTTGAAACGACAACAAAATGTGGTTAAAAAAGTCGGTAGCTATTTGAAGGATAAGGCCTCTAAATATAACAAAGAGGCACAAAAAGTGTTAGCCAAACTCGAAAAGAGTTTGCAACAAGAATTAGATAAAATGCCTACCTTGTTGGCTAATACGGAAGTACTGTTGGGCCTGGCCGAAAAAACTTATCAAGAAGAGCTGCGCCGCGCCCTGTTTAGACCACGGCAATTGCCCGCTAACACGGCAGAATGGCAAACTTTAATCGACGAAATCAAGACGATACCCAGTCTCTTTGGGAAACTGTTTATGCTCACTGGGCGTGGCTTTGTACAAGCCTTTCAACAAAGCAATGCGCGGGATTGGATTGTTATCAGCCTTGTCATACTGATTTGGTTATTTTTAACACAAGCTATGAGAGCGGTGTTTACACGAATAATCAACGCCTTAAGCCGTGATGAAGAACGCGGTAATTTGGTTGAGTACCTATTGCTGGGATTACAGCTATTGCGTATCAATATGGGGAGTATTGCGGTTGCTGGTGTCATCTTATTATTGCTCTGGCTGATACAACCGACTCATTTAACCATTTTGGTTACCCTTATCCTGTTATTTGTGTGGTTAGGGAGTAAATTACTCATTAACCTCTCCCGGTCATTATTATTCAAACTTGACCCGCCTCGTATCAGAATTCATAGGCAACTGCGCTGGTCGATTATTGTCATCAGTATACTGACTGCCATTACTGCACTGGTACATGTGGAGTCTGAAGGGTATGTGTTAAAGTTTTCCTTAATGGTACGTGATCTAATTGATACCTTGTTTATGTTCCTATTAGGTATACTGGTGTTTCCCCTTCTGCGTATCCGTCAGATCATGTTGACGATTTTGCAAAAGAGTATTGAAGGCTATTGGCTTTTGGTCACTATGCTCATGACTTTATTAATTCCCTTGAGCATTCTAGCGGTAGCCATACTTGGGGTCATTGGCTATATCAGCTTAGGTTGGGCAGTTGCTAAAAATTTGATGTTACTGGTGGTGGTATTGACTGCTTGGTTGATTGCACGGGGCCTGTTAGCAGACATGATGGCTCTCTTGAAAAAGTTGACCTCAAAACGTGGGCGTTATGGTTCGTTATGGAGCGAAGACATTATTCCTTTAATGCATAAATTGCTCGGTTTTACCTTGTTTATAGTGGCCGTAATAAGCTTATTTTGGCTAACAGGTTGGCTTTCTGATACAGCGGTTCAGGACAACATAAAGCAAGTCCTTGACTTTTCCCTAGTGACTTTTGGTGAAGATAGCAAAATCACCGTGGGGGGGGTGTTACTGTCAATCTTTATTATTTGGGCCGTATTTTGGTTTGGCAGTTGGTCTCGCGGTGTGACCAGTCGCTGGGTTTATTTGGGCATTAAGGATGTTGGTTTACGCAATAGCCTGTCGGCGTTTACTCAGTATGTGGTCATAATCATTGGGTGTTTAATTGCCTTGAGAGCCATTGGGATCGATCCTACCGCCTTGACCGTATTTGCAGGTGCAGTGGGTATTGGCGTTGGATTTGGTTTACAAAATATCGTCAATAATTTTGTCAGTGGTATCCTAATATTAATAGGCCATCCATTTCGCGTCGGTGATAGAATCAAGGTTGGCTCATCTGCTGAGCTGGTTGTACAGGAGATTAATTGGCTTGATACTCGGCTTTTGAACCCCACATGTACAGATATGGTGATGCCAAATAGCACACTATTGGGTTCCCAAATTGAAAATTTTGATTCTACCAAAAAAGATATTTGGTTTTGGCCTTCAATTTACGTTGATCCCCGCTATCCGCCAGAGTACATTAACAAACTTCTCTCCGATGCTATGTCGTCTGTTGATGTCGTGGTTGACGTTTTTCCCATGTTTGCAGGTGTTAATGAATGGGCTGCCGAATATTCGGCATGCTACTCTATTAAAAACTATTCCCAAAGAGTTGATGCTTTACCAAACGTGTGGAATCAAATTTGGATTCATTTTAACCGTGCTGGTGTCCAATTTGCGGTTCGACGGCAAGAAATCTATACGTTTGAGGGCCAACAGGAAAGAGCAATGCCTAGCGGCACTGTTCCGCCAGAATTTTACGAGAAGAGCGGAACCGTTCCGCCGCCTAGTTTTTATCCTGAAAATAAAGTGAGCGAAAGAAAGAGTTCTATAATACTCTTAAATGAGCGATAAAGGGCAACCACAAGGGATTGCCCCTACAAACGATTGGATGGGTAGGGGCAATCTGTTGCCCTGCAAAAATCGCGTATAGCGCATAAGTATTATTGAATGGTGGCAACACGTTGCCACCTAAAATTGATAACTGATAACTGATTTTCACGCAAAAGTTGCGCGCAACTTTTGCGTGAAACTGATTTTCACGCAAAAGTTTTGCGCGCAAAACTTTTGCGTGGAACTGATAACTGAAAAAGATGAGCAATCCTCTACTGAGTATGCTGGGGCTTCCCCCTTTTTCTCAAATTAAACCGGAACATATCGTACCGGCAATTGAACAGGTATTAAATGAGAATAGTAGCAAAATTGCTCATTTGATTGACACAGCTACCCCTTATACCTGGGATAATTTTATTCAACCGCTCAATGAATTAAATGATCGTTTAAATCGAATTTGGTCACCTATTGAACATTTGCATAATGTGGCAGATTCTGATGAATTGCGTACTGCTCATAACACCTGTTTACCCATTTTGTCTGATTATCGCAGCGAAATGGGGCAAAATAAGGGCTTGTATGCCGGTTATCAGACGATTGCTAATAGCCCTGACTATGCCCAGTTAGAAAGGGCACAGCAACAAATCATCAAAAATGAGCTACGTGACTTTCGCTTATCTGGCATTGCTTTACCGAAAGAACAACAGGCACGTTATAAAGAGATTCAAAAAAAGTTATCTCAACTCCGTACGCAATTCCATGAAAATGTACTGGATGCCACTCATGCTTGGAAAAAACACATTACTGATGAAACCTGGTTAGCGGGTTTGCCTGATTCAGTGCGGAGCTTGGCCAAACAAAATGCGGAACAAGAACATTTAGCGGGTTGGCTATTCACTTTAGATTTGCCTTGCTATACCCCGGTTCTTAATTACGCGGATAACCGCGAATTGCGCTATGAAATGTATCAGGCTTATATGACTCGCGCTTCTGATCAAGGCCCTAATGCCGGACAATGGGATAATCGCCCCATTATAGAAGAGATTTTAGCCTTACGACATGAGTTGGCTACTTTACTGGGTTTTGCCAATTATGCTGAATATTCTTTAAGCACTAAAATGGCTGAAACGCCTCAACAGGTTTTGGATTTTCTCAGCGATTTAGCTCAACATGCCAAACCGGTAGCGGAAAAAGAGTTTGAGGCATTACAAGCCTTTGCTAAACAACATTATGGCGTTGACACTTTGGAACTGTGGGATGTGCCCTATTATTCTGAGAAATTACGTCAGCATGATTATGAACTGTCTGAAGAAACCTTACGGCCTTATTTTCCTTTGCCAAAAGTGTTAGCCGGTTTATTTGGCGTAGTGCAACGCTTATATGGTTTATCCATTCAACGACATGACGGTGTAGACACTTGGCATGAAGATGTGCAATTCTTTGATATTTATGATGAATCGGGCACATTACGCGGACAGTTTTATTTGGATTGTTATGCCAGACGCGGCAAACGCGGCGGTGCCTGGATGGATGAGTGTATTACCCGCCACCGCACCACTCAGGGTTTACAAATTCCGGTTGCTTATTTAGGGTGCAATTTTACGCCGCCCCTTGGAAATCAACCCGCTTTGCTCACTCATCGAGAAGTGAGTACCTTATTTCATGAATTTGGACATGGTTTACACCATACATTGACTCAAGTGGATTATGCACCTGTTGCCGGCACTAACGGTGTTGCGTGGGATGCGGTAGAATTACCTAGTCAGTTTCTTGAAAATTGGTGCTGGGAAAAACAAGCTTTAGACTTATTTGCAGCCCACTATGAAACAGACGAACCTTTACCGGATGAGTTATTTGAAAAAATGATTTCGGCGAAAAACTTCCAAGCGGGTTTATTTATGGCGCGCCAATTGGAATTTGCGCTATTTGATTTTCGCTTGCACACAGAATATAGCTCTGATCTCAATATTCAAAGGCTACTGGATAATGTGCGACAAGAAGTCGCGGTGCTATTTCCCCCGGCTTTCAACCGTTTTCAAAACAGCTTTTTGCATATTTTTTCAGGCGGATATGCTGCGGGTTATTACAGCTATAAATGGGCTGAAGTGTTATCTGCCGATGCGTTTTCTCAGTTTGAAGAAAACGGGATTTTTGATAAGGCGACAGGGCAAGCCTTTTTGCACACGATTTTAGAAAAAGGCGGTTCAAGAGAAGCAATGGCATTGTTTAGGGCATTTATGGGGCGCGAGCCAAAGATTGATGCCTTGTTGAAGCATAGTGGGATAGCGATGTAGGGTGGGTTTTGGGTTTTTGTTGCCCACCTGTTTATTTTGCATATTGCGAATCATAAAGCATTATTCGCAATTTGCGACTTAAAATTGAAAAACTGAGCGGTTTGAGTTTTTATAAGAAATACCGCTTTAAGGCAAAGTCCTTTTTTTGACTTTATCCGAAAAACGTATTTAATCTTATCATTAAAATATATAATCTTATTAAAAAACAAAGATTTATCCTCATAATATGGAATGAATATTGCATATTTTTTCGCTATACATTCTATTGCATAATGCTATCTGATAATGTTGTTTATAGTCGATAAAAATATCAATATTTGATGACAATATAGAATAATTTCTATATTGAGCCTTTGTGTAAACTTATGCATTGACTTTTAATTAGAAGTTTCATTATTGATTGTCACTTGACAAAAACTTTGTTTTTTTTAAGAAGGCCAAGTACAATTCAAAAAGCTTGAAAGTGGTTAGCCACGGCAAAAAAATAAATGGGTTCAAGCAAAGTAACCCTAAGCCTTGTCCTTCGCAAAATGCGAGGGTACAGCAAGGAGATAATGGGTTGATCGTTCCCATGTACTTCTATATAGAAATATTTCTATATTATTCTATATTTCACTACAAAATTTCGATCTGAAATATTTCTATATTATGTCTATATTTCACTACAAAATTTCGATCTGTAGTTGATTTAGATTTGAATGATTTGATTTGTTTTATTAGTAAAATCATGATCAAATCTAATTGATAACTATGATGCCCTTCCTTGAGTTATCTCATTGTCTTGTCGCTCAAATTTTTAGATGAAATGATTGGTTCGTTATTGAATATTTGTTAGATTATGGTTAATTAAATAAATTAAAAACATTTCATAAAGTGTTGTGTTTAACGAAATGGTTTTTGAGATTTTTATGAACCATTATTATATCAATATAGCGAATCGCTTTTATCTTGAGAGGCAACTTGATTGACAATGACAAGCTCACTCACTTTTTCCATTCGTATAATGGAGGAAAAAAATGAAAAATATCCTTTTGCTTCTGCGACGAAGCACTGACTCATACCCCTGGCTGGTGGGGGTAGTGATGGCGTTAGGCATGATGGCCAACGCTTATGCCAAGCCAGAATTGAAGATTGTGCAAACCCTTGAGGGGCCCACAACAGTGAAGGCGGGAGAAAAGTTGAAATACCAACTTGACTATCGCTGTGCCAGTACGACTGAACATTGTTACGATGTTCAGGTAACCGGCGATTTACCGCCAGCCTTAAATGGTGCATTCTCCGCTGTGGCACCGACAGGAAGTGTTCATGTTGCCTCTGCCGTCTATGATCCTAATACTCGCACGGTAACATGGAACTTTATTCATGAACTTCCAGCGGGTTCTACTGGCGTAATCATGCTTGAGGTTGAAACCGTTAACGGGCAAACCTCAAATGGTACAGAGATTACCACTGAGTTCGAGATGTCAGGCAATAATGCTGATTCTGTTCAGAGTGTTCCGTTAACGGTAACGGTGGAAGCTGAAAGTGTGGTTACCTTGACTAAGACACTCGCAAACAACAGAGCAACTCTTGATCAGGAGATGAGCTACCAGATTAAACTGTGTAGTGAAAATGCAAACGGCCGACTGGATTGGGAAAATGTCACGTTGGTTGACACATTACCGCCTAATGCAGAGTTTATTTCTGCATCTTATGATGGTGTGTATGATTCTGGTAATCAGACCATAACTTGGAACAAAATTAAAAGAAAGACTACGACGCTGGCTGTCGGTGTTTGTTTCGAGCCAAATGTTAGGGTTAGATATCGGTCAGAACATTTTTCCAGTGACAGTGAAATCATTAATGAGGTGTTCGTTAATGGTACACCAGTGGGCGAGTCTGAAACTCAAACGCGCAGTGCTAATGCCGGGGCTACATTTGGTGCCGGAATCGGTGCAGGTACGGCTAAATTAACTGTTTGGAAACAAGGCCCTAAGACGGTTATCTCTGAAGGAAACATAGACTATGGTTTCACCATCAAAAATGCAGGTAATGTACCGCTACAGAATGTGGTTATCACGGATACCGTACCCAGTCAAATGGTTGTGACGAGTTTGCGTGCTGGGGAAAACAATCAACTGGCCGGTAGTATTCCTGTTAGCATAGATTATAAGACTAATCTTAGAAATGCTGACTGGATCGCCGTTTCTGAGAATCCGTTTACTACTCCCCCTGTACAACCTGTTGACGTGTTGAGCTTGGGATTAGGAGCGGATGAATACATCACCGATTTGCGTTGGTCCTTTGATGAACTGCCTGTGGGTTTCAATTCCAGCGACAAAAAAGTGAATATGAATGGTTTCTCGGCCAGCGTGCTGACAACGGATCGTCAAAATAATCCGGTTCAGATTGGTGATCAGATTGAAAACACGGCTATCGCTGAATACACTTACGAGGCTGACAACAAGACTCAATCTAGTCTTAAGATAACGGATATTGTGTTCGCGACAGCGGGCCCAAAGTTGGTTAAAACCGTCACAAGTGCCTCTACGATTACCCCGGGTGATCCTGTCACATACAAAATAGAGTTGACGAATTGGAAAGTGGGGGAACTGGTTAATCCCAGCATTTTTGACTTGTTGAATTCTGATTTGGAATTGAAATCTTGGGATATCCTCAAAAAGTCGTCAAGTGTGCCAAAACCACAGTTTAAGGAACTGAAGAATTATAATGGCACGGGCCAAACGCTATTACGTTGGCATTGGACTGGTGACTCGGATTACTCATTTGAGCAATGGAAGTTTGTTCGCTTAGAGTTAGTTGCAAAACTGAAATCAACGACAAAGCCGGGCAGTGTGACTAATCAGGTTTATGTCACTGCTAAAAATGAGCCTCACACGATTACATGGGATAGTTGTCTGACTCAGGAGGAAGATATTCATGATCTTGATGATAATGGTGAAGCGGGACAAACGCTTTGTGCGAGTGAAAACACGACTATTACTGCGGGTACCCTAGCGTCTATGGAATCCATCAAATGGGTGAAAGGCCAATTGGATCCTAGCTGGCACCGGTATCCTGATTGGGGCAAAACCGCAAGATCGGGTACTTTAGACTATCGCTTGATTGTTGAAAATACGGGCAATATTTCTATGACGAATGTGGTGGTTGTCGATATTTTGCCATTTGTGACAGATACTGGAGTTATTGATTTGTCACAACGCGAGTCAGCATGGCAACCGCAATTGATAGGCGCGGTACAAGCCGGCAGTGGTATTATTGTGAAATATAGCACTGAGGAAAATCCTTGCCGTACTGAGGTGTTGCCCAGTAACCCTCCGGGATGCAAGGATCCAGCATGGACCACAATTTTGCCAGAACCTATTACCACAGTGCGTTCATTACGCTTTGATTTTGGTGATAGAGTGGTTAAGTCGGGCGATAAATTAGTATTAACTTGGCCCATGTATGCCCCAATCAACGCCCCAGTAGGCACGATAGCGTGGAATTCCTTTGGTTATGTCGCTACCCGCGTAGATAGTGGTACGCAATTGCTACCTTCTGAGCCGATTAAAGTGGGTATTGAAGTGGATGACTTTGAGCCGGCTGTTTTAGGAGACTATGTTTGGATTGATGCGAATGAGGATGGTATCCAGAATGGTACCCAAGATGACCCAGAAACCGGAATCAATAACGTGCGAGTTGAGTTATACAAGCAAGCCGCAAACGGTAAGTTTGTGTATGAAAGATTTGTGCTTACCGCCAATGATGAAAACGGGAATTCCGGTTATTATATCTTCTCGTTCTTAATCGAAGGGAATTATCGTTTGAAGTTCTTCCCTCCTGTCGGTTATAAAGTTTCGCCGATGAATCAAGATACTGGCGATGACGATACTGATAGTAATGATTCTGATGTTGATCCTGAAACTCATAAGACTCCAGTCATTTTCTTGAAAAATCTGCAACATGATCGTCGTTGGGATATGGGATTGATAGAAAAAGGCACGGCTGCATTGGGTAATTATGTGTGGTTTGATCGCGATGAAGATGGCGAGCAAAATGAAAGTGCTGATAATGGTATAAATGGTGTACAGGTAACCCTATACGAAGATGACGGTGATGGGGTTGCAAACATAGCGGCAGATAAAGTCGTTGCGACTACGTTCACGAAAGACAACCCTGATGGGCTTCCGGGTTACTATCTGTTTGAAGATAACATTAAATCTGGGCAATACTTTGTCGTGTTTAGTGATTTGCCTCGAAATGCCGACGGGTTCACTATTCAAGGTGCGACTGGTACATCCGATCCGACTGATTCTGATCCCGGCAATGATGGTGTGACGGAAATAATCTCGCTAGAGATGGGCGATTTTGATCGCAGTTGGGATGCCGGCATAATCAAAAAGCAAAGTGTTCTCGCGTTAGGTGACCGTGTCTGGTTGGATGCGGATGAAAACAGCACTTATGATGCTGGCGAAAAGGGTATTGATGGTGTTAAGGTCAACCTGTATTGGGATGAAGATGATAATGGAGAGTTTACGCCGGGTGTGGATAAGCAAGTGACTAGTATGAATACCTATACTGACGAGGGTGTTCCCGGTTTTTACCTGTTTAAGGAATTGGTAGCAGGTGACTATATCGTTCAGATTGATCCCAGTAATTTCTCGGCGGGTAAGCCATTGGCTGGTTTGATTAGCAGCAGGGGTGCGCCTGATCCTGATCCTGCTGTTGATCACGATGACAATGGTAACAGTAGAACAGACAACGGTGTCGTGAGCTTAGCTGTGACGCTGAGTGAACCTTCTGATCCAATGGATGAGGTGGAACGCACAAATCTGACGGTAGATTTTGGATTTCACTCGGATGAGCCGATTCCTACAACCGAATGTCCGGTTCCTCAATTCTACGCTTTACATGATCAGAAGTTGAACGATACCCAGTTCTTTAACATTAATCCCAATACGCGCGAAACCACGCCACTAGGGCCTATGTATGAGGGACACGATATTGAAGGATTGGATATGGATCCCAAGACTGGCAACTTGTATGCCACGTCTGGTGATGATCCAGGTTGTAAGAATCCTGATGATGATCCTGCAAGCTGTGAAAGACATCCACATGGTCATCTGTATCAGGTTGATCCTAAGACCGGCGATATAACCTCTATTGGTTCAACGGGCTTTGGTGAAGTGTCTGGTATTTCCTTCAATCCTAGGACGGGTGTATTGTGGGCATGGGCTGATAGAGAAGGCATGTTGACAATTGACTTAGTAACGGGTAAAGGTACTCCAGTGCTTGAGTCAAAGGCCGCAGTTGAGGCACTGACTTGGGATAACGAAGGTAAGGTGTTATACGCAGCGGCCAATACTGAGCTTTGGGCAGCATCAAATTGGGATGCTAACATGGTACCACAAGATGTGGGGATTGTTTGTGGCAAACTGCCCGGGCAGGTGGAAGCACTGGATATGGCCGATAACAACGTGTTGTTGTTCGCAATGAACAAGCGTAGTGACTTAAATGTCTATGGCTGGAAAATCAAGGAAGGCGATTGTCCGCCAATATTAGATTTAGAGATCGGAACACCTGCCTACTATGATATTGAGGCCATTACTTGGCCTACCAATTGTGTGTTACCAACAAACTTAGGCCCTCAAGCAAACATGGAGCCTTAAATAAGTTGTAGATGCCCAAAACATTTTTGACCAGTGAGTCATCTTCCAATAGTGGTGAGTAAGTGGGTTGCTTGAATAAACCCTCAGATTAGTGATGCCCACTTGCCGGCCCTACGGTTAAAAATGTTTATGGGCGATATCATCCACTCAAATCGGGGCTACATCAGTATTGTGTTGATTTTGTTAAGTTATTATGAATCATTGTTTTTTTCACACTTAATCAAATCAACATACCATACTGAGCCCCGTTTTTTTTTGGGGAAAAAAGCCATGAAATACCCATTATTCACTGTTTTATTAACTACAGGGCTACTACTCGTCTCACCAGTTTATGCTGCACCGCCAGCTAATGACGATTTAGCCAATGCCATTAAAATCGTCTTGCCTTATAATCATACTCAAAAGACGATTGAAGCGACAACAGAAGCCTCTGAAGTTTTCCCGCCTTGCACCTTCAGTGAAGCCAGCGTTTGGTATCAATATACCCCCAAAAAAGATGAAAATGTTGTCTTCGACACCTTGGGTTCAGATTATGATACCGTACTCGCCATTTGGAGCGGCGATGAACATCCACTGACTGAAATCGCCTGTAACGACAATAGTCTTCAGACAACACCACATTCCCAAATCAATACAACACTCCAAAAAAATACCCGATACTTTATCAGTGTTACCGGTTTTAATAAAGAAACTGGCACCTTAAACTTTAATGCCAAAGCACTGGAATCGTTAAACAACGATGACTTATCAGGCGCAATTGATATCGGTGGAGAAACTTTTTCGTATACTCAAGAAACCACAAAAGCCAGCACTGAACTAAAAGAACCCCCTTCAAAATGCGGGAAGGATGGCAATACCACAGTGTGGTTTCAATATACACCGACTACCGAAACCACCATGGTATTGGATACGCTGGGTTCTAACTATGATACCGTGCTATCAATCTGGAAAGGTTCTAAACATCCACTGACTAAGTTAACCTGTAATGATGATCGTGATGATGAAACCATACAATCACAACTCAGTATGACTTTCAGAGCTAATAGCACTTACTACATCAAGATCAACCGACTCAACAAGACAGAGGATGCCGAACAGACAAACATTTTAGTCTTTAATGCTACGCCATATGTTCCAGATTCAACAGAACCGCCCGATTTAATTGGCGCGATGGGCATGGGGGTTGATGCTGACGGTAATCCGATTGAAACAACATCCTCCTTTTCAGGCACGGTAACCACGGAAACCGGTTTATCTGGCAATGATTTGACTATTAACCTTACAGATAAGATAGATATTTCTGTGACAGTTCAGGTTGACAATGCCCATATTGATGAAAAGGCTGATATTTTAATAGTTGTTGCCATACCGATAAATGACAAAACCGTAATTTACTACATGCGTGAAGGCACAGCTTGGGAAGAATGGCCGGGTGAGATTGCGTTATTAGCAGCGGCTGAAAAAACAGTCACTTTACCAGAAACCTTCACACGCACCTTGTTTCAAGGCAGCTTAAATCAACTACCAGCCACTTCCTATATTTTTTATATGGGTTATCGTTTAAAAAACGGACACATTATCTTCAACGGATCCGATCCAATCCGTTTGAAAGTGCAATAACTAATCCTCGTAGGGGCTTCCCAAAATATCATTGATAAATTTGGGAAGTTCCCTTGAAAAATGGATTGTGTCTATTATGAACTCATGAACGTTAATCTCAGCAATCCCTTAATTCTCCATCCTACCCCTATCTCAATTCAACTCTCCCTCCCACAATCTCCCTAATTCAATCTAAAGCAAACCTAAAAATAGATTAGTCTGATTTTCTTCAAAGCCCCAAGATTACATCGCATCCCAATAAAATTAGATAATTAGATAGCAGAAATTGCTCTCAAAGATTTGATGTGTTAGATTATCCAACCATTATAATTTACCCTAAAAATAGTAAGTAATATCAGTGAGCGATTTGATTTAGAGTCTGTGCTGTGAACTTTGAATTGCTGTATGGGCGCATTCCCCAAAAAAGGCTTATTATCAATTTGCTTGTGCGCGATTGGAGTGCAAAATTTATTTTGCTTTTTGCGTGATTGGAGTGCAAAATTTATTTTGCTTGTGCGCGATTGGAGTGCAAAATTTATTTTGCTTGTGCGCGATTGGAGTGCAAAATTTATTTTGCTTTTTGCGTGATTGGAGTGCAAAATTTATTTTGCTTTTTGCGTGATTGGAGTGCAAAATTTATTTTGCTTTTTGCGTGATTGGAGTACAAAATTTATTTTGCTTTCTGCGCTATTGGAGTGCAAAATTTATTTTGCTCTTTTCGTTCCAAATTTATTTTGCTGCGATTGATCCCTTTTTTTGGGAATACGCCCTGCTGTATACTATTCACTAACAATTAAAGCTTTGTTCGATCCCCCCACACTTAAGTGTGTTCTTGTTAACTGTTGTTAAGATAAACGTATTGGAAAACGCAATATGAATAAAAATACACCACGATCCCCCCATTCAATCGGCCTACTAACCGTTGCCACCTTGCTCCTCGTAGGCTGCCAGACAGCCTATTACAATGCCATGGAACAGTTTGGCGTTCATAAACGCGACTTATTGGTTCAACGAGTTGAAGCCGCTCGCGACAATCAAGAAGAGGCCAAAGAGCAATTCAAATCGGCCTTAGAACGATTCAGCTCAGTCGTCAATTTTGACGGCGGAGAATTGCAACAGAAGTACGATCAACTCAGCGCCGAGTTAGACAAAAGCGAATCCAATGCAAAAGACGTTCGGAATAGCATTGAATCAGTAGAAGACGTTTCCCAGGCCTTATTTGCCGAATGGGAAACCGAACTGAATAGCTATTCCGACCAAAAAATGCGAAGGATCAGCGAAAGAAAGCTGAAAGAAACGCAGCAGCAATACACCAAGCTCATCGCCGCAATGAAACGGGCCGAGCAAAAGATCGAACCCGTACTCACCATCTTCCGGGATCAAGTCATGTTTTTGAAGCATAATCTGAATGCCCAAGCCATAGCCTCCCTACAAGGCGAACTCGTCAAAGTTGAAACCAATGTAGACTCACTCATCAAAGAAATGGAAGCCTCCATTCAAGAAGCCGACAACTTCATCGGTTCTATGAACAAAGAATAACAATGGTTTTTTCGGGTGGGCAACGAGTTTTTGTTGCCCACCATTCCCCAGGAGTTGTAGGGTGGGTAACGGGTTTTTGTTGCCCACCATTCCCCAGGAGTTGTAGGGTGGGTAACGGGTTTTTGTTGCCCACCATTCCCCTGTTTTGGGGTAATTATAGCGTTTCCCTTTTGCCTAAAATACATCCTTCGTAGGGGCAAGCCCTTGTGGTTGCCCTTTTTTGTATTTAACCCAATCGAAAAATGCTATATAAAACCAATTATTTTTCTGAAACGCTGTCGTATGCGAATTATCGCCTATCCCATTCAAGGAGAATAATCATGACATTATTCCTAATAACCTCCGTCTGTGATGAAGACGTGTATGAAAACGATTTTAAGGTTATCGAAGCCGATTCCAGAGCAGAAATCGCCCCAAATATGCTTGATGATCCGTATGCTTGGGAAGACATCCTACGGAGTAGCACGGTATGGTGGGATATCACTCGCTATAGTCTACAAAAATATTGATAAGTGTTGACATTATTGATTTTAATTTGATACAATTTTAAGCGATGAAAACGAAAGAAGTTTTAAAACTAACTGAGCTATCACGTTCTCATTTATCAAGGTTAGTCAAATCTGGCGTTTTTAGGGTTTTAAAAAAACCTGTTAGCTCAAAGTCAAAGAATTTTATTGGAGGTGCATTTAACATCCTGAGAAAGACTGATTCTGACTTTTCCTTCTCAAAATTGGCGAAAAAGGTAGGCGCAAGGATTAAAGAATGGTTGCACCCATCCAAGCGGATTAGACCTTTGCCTACTAAAAAAGAACCGGTTTGGCTCAATCTCAAAC